>Ga0209475_10000288_pt1 | contig 127913 bp, 87 predicted proteins | sample tdDd471_FD_187128 | JGI IMG/M metagenome (GOLD analysis project Ga0209475, IMG submission 187128) | Marine sediment microbial communities from the Atlantic coast under amendment with organic carbon and nitrate - tdDd47.1 (SPAdes)... | ecosystem: Environmental > Aquatic > Marine > Coastal >... | reverse complement strand
TGGTTAGCTTATCCTTATCTATTCCTCCATCTATCGCTAACCCCAAAGTATGTATTTCCTATATGAACTATCGCTTAAAGCGGCGGCAAAAGTAAAATACTTTTCCGGTTTAACAATGACTTTTTGAGAATTAATTTAATAAAAATAAAAATAAATTATAACAGTCAGGATAACAGGGTGTTAAATTGTGAGAAAAATATAGTTTTATTTATGATTAGCCAGAATTATTCGTATTAACCTCTAGTGAATACGAAATTATCTTCATTGGATAATTCGTTGTTGAAATAATAGCCTTCTTTATCAAAAGACTTTATGTCTTCTAGAACTTCAATAGAGTTTTTAATTATATATCTGGTCATCAGACCTCTAGCTTTTTTAGCAAAAATAGTCACTATCTTATAATCTCCATTTCTATACTCCTTGAATATTGGAGTTATAATTCTGCAACCAAGTTTTTCCTTATCAATGGATTTATAGTATTCATTTGATGCAAGGTTAATTAATGTCTGTTGTGAGGATTTAGAAATTAACTCTTTCAGTTCATTGGTAATATGTGTACGCCAGAATGAGTATAGATCTTTTTGTTTACCAACAGATAGTTTAGTAGCTATTTCCAATCTGTAAGGTTGAATTAAATCCAAAGATTTTAGGATACCATATAAGCCCGATAATAATATAAGGTGCTTTTGAGCAAAATTTATTTCATTTTTTGTTAAAGAATCTGCATCTAAACCCGAATAAACTTCTCCTTTAAAAGAAAGAATTGCCTGTTTAGAATTGTTAAGATTATGTGATTTGTTCCAGAACTGATAGCGATCGTAACTGAGTTGAGAAAGTTTAGGACTAGTACTAAGAAGTTTTGATAGTTCTGTAGTATTAAGCTTTTTAAGGATATTGACAATCTGATGACTTTGTTTCAGGAAAACAGGAATTGTAAAATCAGCTATTTTAGTATTTAATGACTGGTCAATTGTTTTGGAAGGGGATAAAATTACAATCATATCTATTATGTTCTAGTGGTGGGTTCGGTTCCATTAATTAATCGTATAATATTCGAGCTATGTCTGACTATTATCAATAGTGCACATATAATAAGGTAGTAGACCAACTCAGATAATCCATCAATAAAAAATGCAATAATGGGCAATGAAATTCCCAATAATATGGATGCCAGACTAACATATTTAGTAATCCATTTTGTCAAATAGTAGATTAGAACTGATCCAAGAACCGGAATTGGCGATAATAGCAGTGAGGCTCCCAATGTTGTATTTACTCCTCTGCCGCCTTTAAATCCCAAAAAAATACTAAAATCATGACCAATAATAGTTGCCAGGGCTACCACATATATATAATGCGGTGCTGGAGCAAGAATATCATAATATCTTAGGATCATAACAATGGCAACCGGGATTAACCCCTTCGCCATATCAAACAACTGAGTAATAATGGAAATCTTTTTTCCTGCAACTCGGCTAACATTTGTTGATCCTATATTTCCACTACCATGATCAAGAATATTATGACCTGTATATATTTTGGTCAGGTAATATCCCATTGGTATGGAGCCTAATATATAGGCAAATAATACAATGGCTATTTGCAATGCTAATATCACTTCAGCTCTTGTAGAATTTTAAGTGTCTCATCAACATGCTGTTCTGCATTAGTTTGCGAATTGAACATAAATATAACCTTTCCTTGTTTATTAACAACATATGTGACTCTCCCCGGGATTAATCCAAATAGATTTGAAGGTACATTAAATAGCTTACGCACTTTATTTCCTTCATCGGCTAGTAATGTGTAATTTAAGTTATACTTATTGGCAAATTTTAGATGACTCTCAACCGATTGCCCACTAATACCTATTATAAGTGCTTCGGCATCTTCAAAAACTGCAAATTGATCGCGAAAAGAACAGGCCTCCTTGGTACAACCTGGGGTATCGTCCTTAGGATAAAAATATATAACTAAGTTTTTCTTCCCTAGTACCGAATCAATATTGAAATCGTTACCAAATTGATCTTTAAGTTCAAAATGCGGTATGGTGCTACCAACTTCTATTTTATTCATTGATGTATTATTTTTATTATTGCTATTATTAAGAGTAAGATACAGGATAAATAGAACCACATATATTGTTAAATACACTAGGTAAAAATTCCTGAATTTCTTGTACTTGGTATTATCAGGATATATATTACTAAAAAGACCTCTGATTTCCTTGATAAAAACAGGCTTAATGTTTATTACCCAACTATCGGTTTGATAAATTATCTTCCTGAATTTACTTCGGTAATATGTTAAAGGCAAACCCCATATAACAAAAAGAATCATCCATATGTTATTTATTATAAAGTCCATTAACTAGATTTTTTTTTTGGAAACCAAGGGATGAATGAGCTTGTCCTTCTAATGTAATCTGCATATTCAGGTTTATCAGATTTAAGTGTTTTTTCCAGCAGAGCAACCCCTGATATCATTATAATCAGTAGTGTCATAACCACAGAACCAATTGAATACCAGTATCCACCTGCAGCAATACTCATTAGCCCATAGCCCCACCATACTGCTGAATCTCCAAAATAATTTGGGTGTCTGGTATATCTCCAAAAGCCTGTTGATAATACTTTCCCTTTGTTCGACTTGTTTTTCTTGAACTTTGAAAGTTGCCAATCACCCCCAGCTTCAAATACAAAACCGATCGCCCAGATTACTATACCAATATATATTAAGGACATTATAATCTCCGAATCAGAATTTATATTTAATCCCAAAAGAGGAAGAGATATTATCCACATTAGAACACCTTGTAATAAGAATGTTTGAAAGAAACTAACCCACCAGTATCGGTTTTCCCCATATTTTCTTCTAAACTCCTGATATCTGAAATCTTCACCCTTTCCAATGTTTCTATATGCGAGGTAAATGGAAAGCCTTAATCCCCATACAGATACAAGTATTAGGAATAATATTTTAATCGTATTTGGTTCGCCTGTGGCTAGAAAATAGTATAAATTAGTTATAACAAATCCTGCTCCCCAAAATAAATCGACAATACTGACATCCTTTATAAATATACTCACAATCCATAGTAAGGTCATGAGTGATATTATTAACAATAATGCAGTGAGATATATTTGTACCATAGTCTATTAATTATTCGATAGTTAATGCAACAGCTGCAGTACCTATTCCTGCATTCATGCCAATTACAGGAGAAATATTTACAATTGAAATTGGCTCTTTTCCTGTTATACTAAACATCTTATCCCTATAAATTTCAGCAGCGTCGGTATTATGAGCATGAAGAATTATATAATCACCGATGGATTTGTTTTCAGATATCTTTAAGATGTGCTTGATGACTTTATTAATGTTTGCTTTTTGACTAAAAGCCTTTCCCATAAGGGAGGAGTTCCCATCTTCATCCATTGAAACAATAGGGTTTACGCCAAGAAGATTTGCCATAAAACCCTTTTGTTTAGATACCCTTCCACCTTTAACCATATATTTAAGTGTTTTCACACTAACAAATATTTTGGAATTTTGTCTCCACTTTTCGATGTTACCAATTATCGAATCATAATCCATTCCCGACTCTATTGACTTGGCAACTTTTAAGACAAGCAAACCCAAAGCTCCGGAAAGCGTTCTGGAATCAATTACTGTTATTTTTTTATTGAATTCCTTTGAAACTCTTAATGCTGCCTTAACACTGCTATTGTATGTGCCGCTAAATTTATCCGTTAGATGTACTGCAATTATTGAATCATAATGGGATGCTAGATGGGAAAATGTATTGGAAAAGCTTGATTCGTTAATTTGTGATGTTGTAGGGAAAACACTACTTGATTCCAACAGGTCATAGAAATGCTTTGGTTTTATTGTGACCTTATCCAAATAATGGTTTTCTCCGAAATTGATATTGATAGGGACCATGTTAATTTGGTAGAAATCAAGAAGTTCCTTTGGTAAGTCACAGGTAGAATCAGTTACCAGTGCAATATTCCATTTTCTATTGATTGCAATTTCTTGCTGATGAACCATATCATCAACCTTTTGAAATGTGATTGTCCCATAATCCTTTAATGTATGAAATAGTTCTGAAGGCTGATTTGTATGTACATGTATTCTGCATAACTCATCAGAACCAGCCAAAACTACTGAATCACCTGAATTATTAAGTATATTCTGAATACTTGTTTTATTTCCCGATATATTCTTAATTATTGCCTCAGTGCAATATCTGTGGATTATATTTTCTCCCAATGTTTCTTCAGAATGAACAATAGCAATTGCATTACTCTTTTTCTTAACAAACTCTCTTATGTTATTCTTCTTGATAAAATCGATGATACCTTCAATAAACAGGACAAACCCTTTTGCTCCTGCATCAACAATGTTATGACGCTTTAACACCTCCAGTTTTGATGTGGTTTCTGACAATGATTTTTCAAGAGTAATTAATGAATCAATAAATACATTTTTAAAATCGCGATAATGATTTTTCTTATCGCTAATATAATCCGACCAATCCTTGATAACTGTTAAAATTGTGCCTTCAACCGGGTTAGCAATGGAGTCATACATATGCGGAATGGCTCTTTTTATACTATCCGCAAAGTCATGAAATCCGATGATAGATTTATCCTTGGTTTCCTTGCTTAATCCATAGAGAAATTGAGCAAATATTATTCCAGAATTTCCCCTCGCACCCATAAGTGCTGCCTCGGCAATATTATTTACAGTAGTAGTGTATGATCTGTGAGGCTGGATATTATCAATTACCGATCTAATGGTAGATGCAAGGTTAGTACCTGTGTCTTTGTCGTTTACTGGGAATACATTAATAAGGTTGATTTCAGCCTGATACTGGAGTACCTTGTTGCCACCAGCAAGAAACGTATAATAAAGATAACGGCCATCTAACTCGAAAACAGGACTTTGATTCATAAACTATGTTGTTTGTACAAATGTATTAATATTTATGTATATCAATTCTTAGTACTGATACAACAAAATTTAGATTGAATTGTTCACACGGTGATATATTTTAGAAGTATTATTTTAGGTTCCCTTTATTTATATGTGAGGGTTGAACCTATAATTTAGTTAGTTTAATCATATCATCGTAAAGTTAGTTCTTAATACATGAATTCGCATTTTATTTTTATAGAATGGAATTACTAACGTCTGCAAATTAAGAATATAGATTATTAAAATTTACTTATTGGTGATGGAGTTTTATATTGAATTATAGGATATTATGGAATAATTCTGTCATCTGGGAATTTGGTCAAATTCATTATATTTACATAAAATAAAAAGGTCGATTTGTGATTAAGAAATCAAATTTAATAACGTATTTAATTCAAACGGCATCATTACTTTTAATTATCCTCACCACTTTTGATTCTCTATCTCAGGATTTTCCATCAAGTAAGCGATCCCGAGACGCAGTGGAAAGGGTTAAACCAAATCTCACATTTGAACTTGATAAAGAGGGTTTAGAATATGGAAGTCCTATATATATCAGAATCTTTAAGGAAGAAAAAGTGCTGGAAGTTTGGATTCAGGATTCGATTAATTTCAAGTTATTTAAAACCTATCCAATATGTACATATGGCGCCGGAGGGTTAGGTCCAAAAATAAAAGAAGGGGATGGGATGGCTCCCGAAGGATTCTATTTTGTTGTACCTAATAAGTTAAACCCATATAGTGACTTTCATCTTTCATTTAATCTTGGTTATCCAAATGCTTATGACAGGTCACACGGTAGAACAGGTAGTGCTTTGATGGTACATGGGAATTGTGTTTCAATAGGTTGTTATGCAATGAGTGATCCTGTTATAGAAGAGATATATGCAATGGTTGATGCTGCTTTTCGCCATGGGCAACCATTTTTTAGGGTTCATATTTTTCCTTTTAAAATGACAAGTTATAATATGCACAGATATGAGAATTCAAAACACTATCAATTCTGGCAAAATCTTAAAAAGGGATATGATGCTTTTAATGAACCAAGATTTCGACCACCGAATGTAGAAGTTGCCAATTGTCGATATGTATTTAACTGATTAAAAAAAATATAGGGGTTTTGAATCGCTTTGTTATTGTTGATAGTTGTGATCGTCCTATCGTTCCCATGTTAGTTTATGGAAAAAGCTCATAACTTTGTCTTTTTCATAAACCACCCTTTTAAAGCTAGTCCGAGCTCAAATGAGTAAAATGAATCGCCAAGGTCTGGATGAAATTTACTATAATTCGAATAATTAATACTATTTGCGATGTAAACCACAATATAACTGTCTAATGGTGTGATGTTTATATATTTGTTAATTGAGAAACCTGCTGTTATTCCACTTACATTTTTGGATATTGATTCAATCTCATTTCCTTGTGTATCACTAACCACAAATGGTGTTCTCAAATACCCTAATGTAGGTTCAAAACAAAAATTATAAGGAAGGTCAAAACTATATCCTAGAACTATATCGATCTTATTATTAATTACTTCTAACATCCCGGGGTTATAGGGTAAATTAAAGTAAATAATATCAGTTGGTTTAGTAGTTGTTTTAACAACAGGTTTAAATGCTAATCTAAGTAAGTAGTTTTTGTAAAAGAGTGAGAGTTTATAAGTTCTCCCCCTGTTATTTCCCAAATATTTTTTTGTTTTTGAGTCGAAATAGTTAAAAGATGAACCGAATCCTATTAACATTCCAAAATCAGATTCTTTGGATATAACTTCATTCCCATATTTGTCGGATTTAACTTTTGGTTCATTTCTGTTGATCTGAGAAATAGAAAGTAATGGGATAATTACAACAACTAATAGCAGAATGACTTTTCTCATGGGTATATTAAGACATATGTTAGAATTATATATGGTTATTTATTACTGATTGAAGATACTAGGCTTTTGATTTTGTTCGTGAGATTGTCAGTTAATCTATTCTGCACTTTATCTGAAAGCTTACTGTATGGTTTTCCCATATTAAGTACACTTGTCGTGAAAAAGTTAGCAGTCATACCCCATTTCTTAATAAATTGATTTCTGCCCCTATTCTTTTTAATCCTTCCGGTAGATTTGGAGCCAAAATGATAAACCAAACTGCTTCCAACTCCCTTAAAGATTCTTACACCTGCATCATACAATTTTTTTGAAAAATCAGGATCAGAGTACATTCCCGGACTAAATTCAACACTGAGCCCGCCTACTAAATCCCATAAATCAATATGAACAACATTTGGAGGCCAAGTGCTTCCATTCCAGTTGTTTACTGACAGGTTTGTGTGCTCTTCAAGTATTTTACTTTCTTTAAAGTTCTGAATTGAATCTCCAAAATCATTTACAACAACACACTGATTACCTGTGTTATGTGGTTCGATAAGAGTTGAAGAAAGTATAAATAGCTTGGTGTTTAGTTTTTTTATTTCCTTATCTAATTCAATGTCCCAGTTAGGTAGGGCATACATATCATCGTTAAGATAGATAATATAATCTGACTTAATCATAGAACGACATAAGTTCATGCCGTAGCAAATACCCAGGTTCTCAGTTGCATGTATATAATCGATATCATTTTGTTCGTTTAACCAATCCAATGTCCCGTCATTACCTTCATTTACAAAAACTATAAACTGCATATCAATGGAAGAATTCTTTCTTAGGCTTGAAATACATAGCTTTAGATAATTCAGATTATTCCAGGTGGGAATGAAAATGGAATAACTATATCTACTATTAGGAGTTTTGGAATATTTATTGATTTTTTCAATCATGTTGTTTCTTATTTTTTTTTTGCACTGGGTGATAGATCAGATATTCATCTTTCTACCTCATCGACAAAAATATTAATATCACAGAAAGCAGCTTGATTTTTGTCGTTTTTGTTTCAAGTAATTTTACTTTCAAACAAAGACAATCAACATTGTAAAGTTTAACTACAAGGTGAATATTAAAATAGAGATGTCACCTGTTAATAATCATAGTGCTTCCACAGCCATATTGTACTTGCAATGCATGGAATTAACATAAACCAGGTTCCGAAAAGTGCAAGCACAAACCCTGCATATGGTGCCGGGAGAAAAATGCCAATTACCATTGTGATAATCAGCACACCGAGTGGAGAAACTATTAAAAACCATCGAGGGTACATCGTTTTTCCACTTAATATCCCTATGGCGTGCCAAATTGATCCAAGAAAGAATGTTATAATTGCTGTAAGATCTCCCATTATAAAATGGTCAATCATATAGCTGTTTGCTAACGAAAAGAATGCTTCATCAGTTGAACCAACAACAGCTTTGGCCTGTTCGAGTACACTTAAGAATGCAAAACCAGCATGTTGAATACCGCCAATCATAAGTATTGAATATGCAAGTAATATAAGTGGAACACGAGCTAGCCAGAACCCGGCTTTCCGCATGCCTATCCACCAATGATAGTACGCGAGGGCATATATGGGATAAAGCCATCCGGCAGTTTGTGCAAGCATTATCATCCAATGTGGTCGACCATTGGCGTTAAGCATAATTTTAAAAACTGCAGATGAAGAGTATTCCCATCCGCTTAATTGTGAGGAATATGCATAAATATAATCACATACACCATTCCAGAGTATGAGTATGGAAACAGTGATTCCTAGAATTAGAAGCCGCTTACGCATCTGTGTATTATCTACCCTAACTGATGTTGATAGTTCATTTGTGTTTTTCATATTAAATTTCTTTTGATATTTCTGGTTTAGACTTTTTTGCTCTTTTATAATTTCGGACTGTTATAAATAAGAAAAATAAGAGAGCAGCAATTGCAATATAGGCAATCAGGTTTCCAATATTGCTGTATAGAGTGTTTATTTTCCCAACTGGCAACGAAGCGATAAGTACTTTATCGTTGTTTCCAAAATCAGACATTGCTGCCCTAATTTGTCCGTAATTGTTAAATCCCATTGAAGTGGCCTCATTGGCAGACCTGAGAACAGAGAATCCTCCTTCAATGGCCCTTATCCGAGCCATAAGTGTGTGTTGCATTAGCATGCCTCGCCAATCCATTCCGGGCACTACAACCAAATCAGCTCCCAGTTTGGCCTGTGTAAGTGCCATTTGTGGGAAGTCAAAATCATAACATATTGCTCCTGCTATGTTACCATATTCAGTATGGGTAACTTTCAATGGTTTAACTCCCTTCTCACTTCCTTCTCCAGGCACCGGGTGATGTTTGAGGTAAGTTTCAGCTATCTCCCCGTTGTTATTTATCCAGGTAAACTTGTTTATAAAATTATAATCTTCTTTTTCGCCTTTAGGAACAGGTATTGCATAAGCTGCTACAATTGTAACATTATGGTTTATTGCTACTGTGGAGAGTTTCTCTAAAAACTGACCTTCACCTTTTTCTGAAATCACAGTAGATCCTTCACCCCATACTATAATTGAGGCTCCTCTATTTGCAGCTATTCGTGTTTTTTCTATTAAGGCATCTGTTACATTGATTACCTCCGGATCTTCTGGGTTTGGGAAAACACCGGTGAACTTATTATCGACCATAATGGCCGCAGTAAGGATATGTTTGCCGTCTGGCACTTTGTTTATGCGAAGATCACCATAAACGTATAAAACAGTAAGGACAAGTACAAAAGTTGATAGCCGCAATCCACTGCTAACAAAACTTCCTCTTAATATTATGGATGTACAAAGAACAGCTGCCCATGCCATGATAGCGGATATCCCAAGGAAACCAAAGAGGGAAGCGGTTTGCAAGAGAGGAAGATTGTACAATTGGGTATTGGCCATGGATCCCCAATCTCCAAAAGGCAGATAATATGCCTGAAAGTATTCCAGACTCACTATTATTGAAGGAAAGGCTACTATACTTATAAGGTTTCCAGCCCACCTGCGAATATAATTCCATAAGAGAAAAGCTAGATAATAGCGCAAGCCTATCACTATACCGATCATGATTGAAAACCCAATAGAAATAAAGAAAGGGTCGGATGCAGCTTTCATAAATGAAAATACTGAACCTGCTATAATGCTTAGCATCAACCAGAGATGGTTTTTTATACCATCATACAGAACTACATAGATTAGAAATGGCACTGGCATAAACCATGCGAAAACGCCGGCACTTCCACGCATATTTGAAAGGAGAATCAATAAAAAGCCAATAATTAACAAAGAACTCCTATACGATAACCAATAATTTCTCAGATACGAATCAGTATCTGATAGTTTTTTATTCTCCATAATTCAAGCAGATTAAAAGTATAAATCGAATAATCTTCATAAAAATACACTATGAAAATAAACTTTGCAAATTTTTTAACAAATTAAATAATTCGTAATGAGTTGATTACAACGGTGAGAGTAAGAGTAGAGCATGATTTTGATATATTCACATCAGGGCTCTGTGTTTATTTTCTTAAATGCTATTATTTCATTATTGATAGAAAAATAAATAATACAGAATCCTTTGATTAATTATCGGTCTCTAAAATATTTGTCTGACGATATACATTTTCTATTATCCTGTAAAACTTTCTATCCTAAACGGAGAAGTAAGTTTCAGAATGAAAATCTTCATATGTTTCATTTATTAATCAACAGCCAAAAGCCTTGTTTTTTTCTGAGCATTTTTTTTTAAACAATTAGGTTTCTTATTTTTTCTATTTGCCTAAATATTTCCTCGATATCATTTTTTTCAAGGGTCCAACTTTGAGGATTGATTATCGCTAAGTAGGGGATACCTTTAAAATCTGGAACAAAGTCAATATTGTATTCATTTAATGAAATATTCATAGACATATCAATTTCCAGTGACGTTAATAATTCGTCTTGAAGTTTTGAATGAGATAATAGTCTTTTTGTTGCAGAATCTGGTTTGCCAGATATTACAACTTTTGAATCAAAATGGTCATTACCTAATTTATTGGTTTTTGTACGTGAGAATATATTTAGTTTGTCAATGGAATTTTTATTTCTAATATTTATTTTTGATTTAATTCTTGAGGATAATGGTATAAAGGCACCACTATATATTGTTGGAACACCTGTTTTTGCATATGGATCACTGAACCAAATAAAATAACTCATTTTTTCAAGATTGTTTGGAACATAAATCATTCTTTTGTACTTCTGGAAAGTACGAATTCCAGTCAATGGATAAGGAAGCTCTTTGTCTACAATTGATCTGTTTGTAGATTTTGCAAATGCTCTAATTATTTCAATATTTGATTTTTCTATCATTGTTTGGTTTTAAAAAAGATGTTGTATGTCATGAATGAATGCAGCAATTATGTAGCATGATATGCAAATTAAATTGAGACCATTCCACTATGCAGTTTTCATTGGCTTCTATATTTTCAAATATACTAAATCATTTTCTATGAAAATGGAATTGCCGCATACATTATACTTTATATTTATGCTGAGTTTTTATTTTGTTTCCAATATGTTTTCTAATTTATTATTAAAATCTTCAGGCTTTTCTATCATAGGATAATGTCCTGAACCTGAAATTGTTTCGATTTTATATCCATTTCTGCAGTGATTTTTTAACCCAATTTCATTTGTTGGAAAATAATCACAATTTATTAGATTAAGTGGTAATTTTAACTTTTCCAATGTTTGTGCTTCTATTGCTGAATACTGCATAAAGTTCATTAATGTTTCATAACCTATTATAGGATCTGTATTTGCAAAATCAGTTTTTACTCTGTCTTTCACTTCCTTTGAAGTTGCTGGGTGAAAGAGCATCATATCTGCATAGGCAGGTGCTGTATTTTTAAAGTCGTTTTGAAGCATAGGTAAGAAATCCGTCATTTGTTTTATTTGCTCTGGTGTAAATTCAACATCTAAAACCTTGAAGGTGTCTATTCCAACTAGAGCAATAATGTTAGGGTTCATTAACATTGCTGTTTGAAGCATTATTTCCCCTGACATTGAATGCCCAATCAAAACAACATTTTTCAAATTAAGCGAATCAATAAATGAATTTACATCTTCTGCATATTCTTCAATTGTCCAATTCTGTCGATTCGCTGTTGAATTGCCAAAGCCTGCAAGGTCTATTGCCAAAGAGTTGTATTGTTTGGAAAAATGGTTTAATTGATTATCCCAATATGTTCCATCAATACACCAGCCGTGTAAAAAAAGTAAAGTGGTGTCGCCAATGCCTTGTTGATAATAATTGATTTCAACTTCACTGTTTCTGATTTTAATTTTCTTTGCTGTCATTTCTGTTTTTGTTTGTGCGTTGCCACAAATAGATATCATTGTAACAATAGCAGTTAATAAATTTATCTTAATCATTGTTCCTTATGTTTAATTATCGAACAAAATTAAAGAGGGTGTATGACAGCCCTATGTCAAGGGTCTAAAATATTTTTTTTACTCTTTCTTGAAGATATTTATTTAAGTTAAAACCCTTATCAGGAATATATGTTTCAACCAATTCATCAAGCGAATTTATTCGGTCCAATCTGAATTCACGAGTTTCCTTTCTTAATTCGCAATAACCAATTGTTGTCCATACAGCACCATTAAAATACAATGCATAGGGACAAATAATTCTATGCGTGTCTTCATCTTTTTTCGAGTGGTAGGATATTTTTAGTTTAATATTTTCAGTTATAGACTTTTGGATTTGCTCTAAATGCGAACTTTTTGGTGCCCAAGGTTCGTGAAAAGCTGTTCTTGAATCAAGATATTCTAACTTGCTTTTTTCAGAATCTGGCAAGATTGCTTTTATTTTCAGTAACGCAGTATCAAAGTTTTTATTTAACGAATCTTCACTATGATAATTTAAAATGTTTTTAACAGCGACCAAAGATTTTGCCTCTTCTGGTGTAAACATCACAGGTGGTAATCTATAACCATCAACTAAAAAATATCCCTTTCCTTCTTCTTCACCAATTGGTACTCCAGCCTGTCTGAGTGTTTGTATATCTCTGTAAATGGTCCTGTTAGTTACTTCAAACCTTTCAGCCATTTCACGAGCGATAACCAACTTTTTCGATTGAAGTTGTATATGGATAGCTGTGATTCGGTCTAGACGTTTCATATTACTTTAAATTCTGACTTACGCTAAGTAAGTTCCAGATTATCAATGGTCATTTTTCTACTCAAAATTAGTCTTTTTCTTGATAATCTGTCCCCGATTTAACGTTAGCAACGGTAGTTAATCAGCAAGTAGAAATAGATAATTTTATATGAATTCTATTTCGGATGGCTGATGTGGGGAATTGCTGCTAATGGTTTGGCTTTGATTCATGCGGCATTTTTCAAGAACTTTTTTCTCAATGTATCCCAATTATTTGATTCTTTATAAATAGAATTCTTTTGTAAAATATCAACTACATCATTTAAATAATCTTAAGGGGAATTACAACCAGTAATAAGTAATGAAGAAAATACAAGAAATATGTGTTAATTGTTTTCAATGGTAGTATTTGTCATTATTCTGACTTACGCTAAGTAAGTTCCAGATTGTCAGTAGTTATGTTTTCGCTCAAAATTAGTCATTTTTTAATATTTTGTCCGTTGCTTATAGTTAGCAGCAGTAGTTGTGGAAAATCATCATACGAGTGCGAGAGCCCGGAGTGATGGGTTTCCATAACCTAAAAGTACCACCTTAGTATTAAATTAGCAAGAACCACAATGGAATTTACTTAGTTTTGGCAACTGTTTTCAACATTCGGAGTTGTTATCTCATAAATTAATCCCAAACAAATCTTTTAGTGAACTGTGTTCTCCATGTAACAGCCATACGATTATCATTCCAAAGACAATGTTAGTTGAAATCCCTTCAATCATATGGCTTAAACGCACACTTGCTATCGGCATTAAAGAATTTTCTAGAATTAATCCTGAAATTTGTGGTACGTTAAAAAACAATCCAACTAAAATGGCAGTCCACCATATATTTACTTTCGATCCACGTATATTGGGAATTGCACATAGCGTCCATAGCATAGCCCTTATCGCCTGAAACAGTAATAAGCCAGAATCAGATTTAAGAGTATTGGCAGTATGTTCCCAAAAAGGGATGATATCTCCGGGACTACCATAAAAAGGGCGTAAATCAGGATTTTGCCAGGCAATGAAATATCCTGCATTCCATTATAGTAGTATGTATATTATTGTGATGGTTATTAATTTCCATATCTATTACTTTATTGGAAAAACTATTTTGAGGGAAGGATTTGAAATGCCAATATTTTTCCATTTGCCTAAGATCAATACTAACGACGGTATATCGCAAAATCAGACCACACTGATCACACATGCATTATGCAGTGTGATAAAAAATGCTAAACTGTATATATAATAGAAAAACAAGTAGTTACAAGTCCTTAGCATTCTGGAATCACAGGTGAAATTTATCTGGTCAGAAGGTCAACTACTCCGGTTTTTCGATATATACACTGAATGAGATTGCTTCTCCGCTAAGGCGGATCGCAACGACGAAATTCCCCACTAATATTCAAGCGCTGGAGCGAGAGTCTTATAGTCCAATAGTCGAATAGTTTTGACTATCGATTGTTCCACTGTTCGACTTTTTGTATTTACCAGCAATATGAGCTGTTAGATTGAATAGCCTAATGTGGTTTTATTTCAAGTGATTATTAATAACATTAATTAGTCGATCTTTAGAGATAGGTTTAGTGATATAGTCGTTACATCCTGCTCTTATTGCCTTTTCTTCGTCGCCTGGCAGTGCATAGGCAGTTTGGGCTATAATAATTAATTCTTTATTGAATTTTCGGATTTCACGAGTAGCAGTATAGCCATCCATTATTGGCATTTTAATATCCATCAAAACCACGTCTATTTTAGGGTTTTGCTTACATGCTTCTATTGCCTCTTCTCCATTTTTTACTATAATTATATTGTCAATTGTATCGTTAAAATAGGCAAGGAGAAGTTGACTGCTAACATCTTCGTCCTCAACGATAAGAAGGTTTAATTGTTTAACTCTTGAAGTGTCATTCTCCAATTGTATTGGAATTTCTTCAGTTTCTTTCTCCAAAATTTTAATATTCGGAATTTTGAATAAAAATATTGAGCCTTTGCCAACCTCGGATTTCACACCAATCGTTCCTCCAAGCATTTCAACATATGCTTTTGCTATTGCTAAGCCCAAACCTGAACCTTCCAATGCCTTCTTGTCTTCAATATCTGCTTGCTCAAAGCGATTAAATATTGCCTGTATTCGGTTCTTAGGGATACCTATTCCAGTATCTTCAACATAAAATTCAATAATATCATTCTTCAATTCATAACCAAAATGTATAGTGCCCTTTTCAGTGTATTTAATTGCATTTTTAACGAGGTTTGATAGTATCCCGACTAGTTTATGATTATCAGTCAACACAATAGTTTGATCATCAGTTGGGATGGTTTCATATGTTAGACATAATCCTTTTTGTATTGCTTCAGGTAAATGGAATGAAGAAACTTCTTCCAACAAATTACTCAATGATGTTTCTTCCTGTGAAATGCTGACTTCACCAGCTTCAATTTTTGAAATGTTAATTATATCATTAATTGTATTCAACAGGCGCCTACCACTATTATTAATAATCTGTGAGTATGTATTAGTTTGTTCAGTATTTAAATTAGGATCATTGAGGAGGCTTATAAACCCTAATATACCATTCATTGGTGTTCGAATTTCATGGCTCATATTAGCGAGAAAAGCTGATTTTAATCGGTCGGATTCTTCAGCCTTATCTTTGGCCCTTTTAAGTTCTACTTCGGATTCTTTTATATTAGTAATATCTTGTGAAATAATTTGTATGCCTAGCACCTCACTTTTTGAATTTACTATCCTTGTATACGTACTTAAAAACCACTTTTTTTGAGTGGGTAATTGAACATCGTCTTCATATACTTCAATGTCATCAGACTTTGCAGCTTTTTGTAATCTGGCGAAATAGAAATCAGCTGATTCCTTAGGATAAAGGTCGAAAATAGATTTCCCTGCAAAATCTTTAGGAACTCCATTCATATTCCTAGACGCTATTGAGTTGAAAGATATAACTGTTCCATCTGGGTTAAAATAACCAATTCCAAGTCCGGCATTTTCGTGCAATAGGCGATATTTTTCTTCATTTTCAAGCGCCTTTTCTGTAACATGTATTAACTCATATTCTATTTGCTTGCGTTTTGAAATATCAATACAAATACCGGCATTGCGAATTGGATTTCCTTCTTCATCGTAACTTGTATTACCAATTGCATTTACCCAAATAATTTTTCCATCGGGGTGAACAACCCTATATTCATTATTCAACTGAGTATGATCTTTTATGGAAATATTTAATTTTTCATAAGCCGAATCTTTATCATCGGGATGCATGCAATTATCCCAGGTTTCAAATGATGTATCGGTTTGCTCCGGATCAAGTCCGAATAATTTGAATAATTCTGGTGACCAAACAATTTTATTTGTCTTCATATCCCAGTCCCAAAGACCGGCACCGGCACTTTGTTGAGCAAATTTCAACTGAGCTACATGTTCTTCTAACAAATGTTCTGTATGTTTCTTATCAGTGATGTCTCGAGTTATACCATACATTTTAACTCTATTTCCTGAATCATTTAAAATAAAATCGCCTACTGCTTTTACATAGCGCACTTGCCCGTCAGTTTGCCTAATAATACGGTGTTCCAAATCATATCTAGCACTCCCATTTAGTGCGTCTTGAAAAGCCTTTTCAATTCTAGGCACATCTTCAGGATAAGCAATTGTCATCAATTCTTCCCGCTTTATACCAGATAATTGATAACCATGAATTCGTAACCAGTTTTCAGTGAATGTCCATTTATCTTTTCCAATGTCCCATTCCCATGCTCCTTGGTTAGAAATTTCTTCGGCCTGCTGAAGTAAAGATTGGCTCTTTTTTATATTCTCCTCATTTTTTTTACGTTGTGTAATATCAACATGAGTACCTATAATCCTAATCGCTTTATCGTCTTTATCAAAAACTGCTTCTGCTCTAGAGAGTATATCAATCCAATGCCCGCCTTTGTGTTTCATTTTAAACTCCACTTCGAAACGGTCTCGCTGCTTGTTAATTAATTCCTGCTGCATTTCCCATGATTTCTGCACATCTTCAGGTCCTGTTAAGTTCTCCCATATGGAGAAATCATTTGGTAGTTCATCGTCAGTATAACCAAGCATACTCTTCCATCCCGGGGAATAATAAATTTCATTTGTCACAAGATCCCAATCGAATACGCCATCAGTAGAGGCTTTCATTGCGAGATTATATCGTTCTTCGCTTTTGTGTAGAGACTCTAGTACTTTCTTTTCCTCTGTTACATCTATACAAAATCCAACCATTCTAACCCTCTCACCCTTATCATTGCTTAGCACTAATGCTTTGGCACTGACTGTTCGCCAAAAATTAGCTTCTTCTTCAATGTTTAGTCGATATTCAAAATTATACTCAGACCCACTTTTAACTGCCTCTAGAGTTTTTTGTTCCGCCTGCATAAGATCATCAGGATGAACAACTCTCTTCCAGGATTCAAATGTACCTTCAAAAGTACCAGGTTTATACCCAAAAATTTCTTGCATTCGATCATCCCATATAACCTCATTAGTTATTAAATTCCAACTCCATGACCCCGCTTTGGCAGCCTTCATGGATAGACTTAGTTGTTCTTCCCTTATGCTCAATTCCTTCTGTGCTTTCTCACGCCTTAAAAGCTCTTTCTGAATTTCTTCCGTTTTTTCTTTTACTAATTTTTCCAGATGCAAGGCCGCAAGTTTTTTATCATTTCTTGACTCTTTGATCCTTGTCATTGCATTTAATTGTGCAATTAATTCGGATTCATCGATTGGTTTAGATAGAAATGCTTCACCTCCCACTTCAAGGGATGTAATTCTACTTTGTTTATCACCTTTCAATGCAGTTATGAAAACCACAGGTATATCCTTAGTTTTCTTATCCTGCTTTAGGACGGAACAAACCTCAAAGCCATCCATTCCAGGCATTACAATATCTAGTAAAATAACATCTGGATCTACCTTATTGGCAATTTTGATACCTTCAGGCCCATCAGTAGCCAAATACAGTATTGCATCTTGGAATTTATCATTTATTATTGCTTTCAGACTAATTAAATTGTCTCTTTTATCATCAATTACAAGAATTTTCATATTAATTGGTGGCTTTATAAAAATAATTGTTTTGTCTTATATATACTTGTCTAAGTAACTATTAAATATTGCGTTATCGATTGGTTTTGAGATGTAACCATCGAATCCTACTTCCAATATCTTATCCCTATCTTCTTTCAACGCACCTGCTGTTATGGCAATCACAGGTGTATTTTCAAAATTAGGGTCCTTACGCAACTCTATGAGAGCATCAGTACCGCTTAAATTTGGTAGATTTATGTCCATTAAAATTAGACTTGGGTTATGTTTCTTTGCCATTTCGATACATTGAATGCCGTCACCAGCCTCAATTGTTTCACATCTATTAGCTAGCATGGCTTTAATTGTGATCATATTATCTGGATTATCTTCAACTACCAATACCAATGGTCTTCCATTTGAGGATTTATTTATTAACCTCTTTGGGGCCTTTTTCTTAATACCGTCAGCATCAACCATTACTACTTCACTTACAACCTGTAGTAGTCTTTCTCTATCGATGCTGCCTTTTTGAATTAATTGCCTTACCTGATTGTATTTAAGAAATGATAGTTCCTCAGAAGTAATGTATTTTGCACTAAGTATAACAACCGGTAATTTGGAGGTTTCTTTTTTATCGCGAATCGTTTTAAGTAGTTCAAAACCATCCATTTCAGGCATCATTAGGTCGAGTATCATTGCATCAGGAATATTATCTTTCAATACTTCCAGTGCCTGAACCCCATCTTTAGCTTCCAGAATAGTATAACCAGTGGTTTCAAGTATGTCCTTTAACTGAATCATTGCAGGCTCACTGTCTTCAACTAGCAATATAGTTTTTTCCTGCGGGTTTATGTCTTGTGATATGCTCGTAGTTAGACTGTTTATTAATCCTTGGTTAACCGATTCTCCATTAGTAGAAATTGACTTAGTTGGCAATGTTATTGTAAATACTGTGCCTTTTCCTAACTCACTGGTTACTTTAATGTTTCCACCAAGTATCTCGGCGTACTTTTTAGCAATTGCTAATCCTAATCCTGTTCCTTCGAATCGGCGTGAATTACTACTATCGGCTTGTTGAAACTCATTAAAAATTCCCGAAATATTTTCCTTTGCTATGCCAATACCTGTATCCGAAATAGTAATAATTATTTTATTATCAATCTGTTTACCACCTATATCAATACTGCCCGAGTCAGTATATTTAACAGCATTACCTAATATATTTTGTATAATATGTTGACACTTTTCATAATCGCTGATAATTTCAGGCAACCCATTTAGTACACTTGTGATTTTTAAACCCTTTTTATCTGCCTCAGGTTTAATCATAACTATCAAATCGCTAACCATAGAGTCAAACTTAAACTTTGACCATTTAACCTCCTCTTTACCCGATTCAATTCTTGAAATATCTAGTATATCGTTTATAAGAGAAAGTAAGTGTTTTCCATTACGTTCAATTACATCTATATAGCTATATTCTTCTTCATTAATTTTACCTTCCAGACGTCTATTTAATACTCCTGAAAGAGAAATTACTGAATTTAAAGGCGTACGTAATTCGTGACTCATATTTGATAGAAATACGGTTTTTAATCTACTAGCTTCGCTAAGCTGTTTCTTTTGCTGTTCTAACTCTTCATTTTGTTCAATAAGTTCGTTGGATTGGGCAGCCATCTCTTTACGTTGAATCTCCAATTCGGTGTTTTGAGATTCAAGTTGACTTGAAAACATGATAATTTTTCGATATGCCATTACTCCCATCAAACGAGCACTTAACATTGGTAGAATTGCATCAATTAATTTTAGTGAACTTTCAGTGAAACTTTTTATTGTAACAAGTGAAATTATTGCTTCAATTTCATTTTCAGAAACAATTGGGATTGTAATTATTTCACGGGGTTTAAAAGTACCTGAAACGGTTGAAAATTTAAATTGAGTGTCGTCGGGGATATTAGTAATGTGACTTATTTTTTTGGTTGCCAGGGAAATACCAAATTCCCCCTGATGCATTTTTGCTGATACAGGTTTACAAGCTTCCTTGTCAATACCAATACAACTAAAGTGATTGTAAGTGGTTTTATCATCACTTATCAAGTACATCGCTCCAATTTGAGCATTGCATAGTTGCATTAAGGAGCTCACTACTTTTAAGGAAAACTTATCAGCAATATCTTCACTTAACATGATTTCGGCTAAATGAGCCGAATTATTGTTTAAAGACATTATTTCCTCAATTTTATCTGCCATTTCATTATATCCATCAGAAAGATGTCCAAATTCGTTCTTGGAATTATAATTACTTCTTACACTCAAGTCACCATCTTTTAATGATTTAGTGGCATCGGTTATGATCGCCAAGGGGCGAAGTATATTTCGTGTTAGTAATGCAATAATAATTGATGCTAGAAATAATGATGAGAAAATAAAGATCAAATTAGTGGTGTTTTGACCTTTCTGTATTGATACAGAATCACTATAAAACTGATCGGATTTTGCAATGGCATATTCATCTATAATTGTAATTTTTTCAAGAACTCTCTCTACAAGAATACCTGTGATACCGCTTCCAGAGTTAGTTCGTTCTTTGGCTATGTCAATTTTGCCATCACGTATTAATTGATATGTTGCATCATGAAGAATATTATACTGTAGAAATAGATCTTTTAGGTTATCGATATCCGAATGGGGCCCCAGGTAGGCATCGTATAGAATACTTAATTGTTTAGATACCAAATCTCTACTCTTTTCAATTTCATGATATGTATCCGATCTTTCCAGCTCAGAATTTACTAGAAACATTTCTTTCATATTACGTGATATATTGAGCACATTACTCTCGATCACGCCCAAGGCTCTTCTGACCTTTAAAGGATGATTATACATATTTTTTGTTTGAAGGGCAAGTTGATTATTTTGCATCCATGATAGTGCACCTGTTATTGCAATTAGTAATAAAATTATTCCAAAACCAATTTTCAGCTGAGTTCCTATTTTAAGATCATTAATTTTCATATTACTCCATTTTATCTATTACTAAGTTGTATTTCGATTTCTAATTAAAGTATTGCTATTATTTATTTTATAAATATACAAGAGTGCTTTATTATTTCTTTAAACCCCATACCCTTAATTAGCTCTCTTTCAGTATCTCCAACTATAATATATCCATTCTTATCTAAACATCGGGTTAGTTTATCGATAATGATTTTTTTGTTTTCAATTGTGTAATAAAATAATATGTTACAACAAAAAATAACGTCAAAATTTCCATAAATACTTGTCGGTGGACAAAAATTAGGATCGGATATTAGATCGAACTTTGAAAAATCAATATTCTCTTTTAATAGAGGTATGACTGAGAACTTTTGTCCATGTTTTTTAAAATACAAATTAAGTATTCTTAGAGTAACTTTATCTATTTCCTTTTCAGTGAATATTCCCTCCTTAGCCTGAGCTAAAGCATTATCTGAAACGTCGGATGCAAAGATTCTGAATTTTTGTTTAATGGCATTATCCTTAATGAATTCATTAATTGAAATAGCCATACTATATGCCTCCTGTCCCGAGGCACAGGCTGCTGACCACACTCGTAATTCCTTCTTGTTTTTTTTTGCTTCAATTAGCTCTGGAATAATTATTGACTCAAGGACCGAAAAAGTAAGTTGATTACGAAAAAATTCACTGAAGTTAACATGTAACGAATTAGTTAACTCTTCAACTTCATTTTCATTGTTTTTTATATGTTCTAAGTAGTCACTATTAAGAAGTAAACTTAAGCTGCTAATTCTTTTAATAATAGTTTTATCAAGGAATGATTCCTCATATCTCGAAAGATCAACTCCATAATTTCGATATAAAAACAAGTTTAATTTCTTTACCATTAGAAAGAACTAACAAAAGAATAAATAATAATAATCACAGGCACATATCATTCAAATAACCAAATATAACATTTATCGAACAACTTTTAAAGATGTGTGGATCAATTGTTAAAAATAAACTAATATATAGGTGTCACTATTGGTCAACGATTGTTGTATTCTTAAATTTAATTATTTTAAATCCCATTATCACGCCAATGCTTCATGTTCGATAATATCCTAGTCCTCATTTTTTGTAGAGGGTGTTTTTTGTACACTTTTAATGCTTTAATTTTTGAGCATACCTTGAATTACAATGAGCTCAAACCTTATGGCTATAACATTCAATACCTCTGACATAAGAGAAGCTACAGGAAGTTCCAGAACTGCTGTTATGGGATATGTGGACAATGACGGTTACCTGATATTTATGTCACCAACAACCAGGCACAGCGCAGTCTATGGATAAAAGAACTAGAATCATACTACTATCGTTACGTTGAAGGCACTCCAAACTGGTCAGCCACACCAACGTGGGAATTAAGTTGGGATGGAGTTTCTGGCTAGGCTACACCATCTCTCATTTCCATCGGTCATAATCATAAAATTATATTGGAACAGAAGTAAAAGGTTACATGGGCAAAACCAAAACCCTCTAGGTTACAGGGGTTTGCTATTTGTAAGATTTTTGACAAAGCTTTGGATAAGCACTGGCTCGTGTGCATATGGCAATATACTTGCAAACTAAGATAGCCAATTATTTATTTAATTATTCGTATCGCAAGCCTTCTACAGGATTCCTCGAAGCTGCCTTCCAACTCAGGAAACTCACGGTTAATAACGCAATTCCTAATGCCATTATGCCAGCTATCGCAAATATCCACAAGCTTAATTCAGTTTTATATGCAAAATTGTTAAGCCATTCAGACATAGTATACCATGCAATTGGACATGCAATTACAAATGCAATCATAATCCATTTTATAATGTATTTATTGAGCATTATCAAAATATCCGATATACTAGCTCCGTTTATTTTACGAATGCTAATTTCTTTCACGCGTTGCTGAGTGCTGTTTAATGCCAATCCAAACAAACCAAGACAAGCTATAATAATTGCAATTACAGAAAAGGTGGTAAATATCTTTTGCAAATTTTCTTCCGACTTGTATAGCTGACCATAAGTTTCGTCTAGAAATTCGTATTCAAAAGGTGTTTGTGGCGAAAGTTCATTCCATAAATCTTTAATATATTTTAAAGACTGTTCTGTATTTTGATTATTGATCTTGATGTGAATATGCGAATTCCAATCAATATACACCAATGCAGATGGTTTCATTGTTTGGCGGAAAGAATCATAAAAAAAGTCATTGGCCACGCCAATAATTTTCATCTTCACATTAAAAAATTGAATTTCAGTATTCAAAACTGACTCTAGACCTAATTCTTTAGCAAAGGTTTCATTAATAATAATTGCCTCTTGCTTATCGTTTTGTATCTCCCATGAAAAATTTCTGCCTTCGAGCATCCTAATATCCATCGTTGGAATAAAATCAGGATCGACAGTTGTAACAGTATATGTTTTCTTTATTCCATTATTCTCGTATGTCGCAGTCATAGGAAGACCTTTCCCTAGTCCATTATTCGATCGGGTTACTGAAATAATATTTGGATTGTCGAGAAGTCTTTGTTTAAAAACGTCATACTTCAATCCAATTTGTTTACTCTGATTAAAGTCTACAATATTAGCCGTATTTAATCCCAGTGATTTATTCTTTACAAAGTTAATTTGTTTAGATATTATTATAGTACAAATAATCAGAGAAATTGAAATAACAAACTGAAAAACAAAAAGTCCAAATTGTAAGGATGTTCTCTTTTTCCCTTTTGTAACCTCTCCTTTCAATAGAGAAGGTATTTTAAAAGAAGACAGATAAAATGCAGGATAAATGCCTGCGATAATGCCTATTATCAGGATACCTAATACAAAATATACAAATATCAATGGTTGATGGATAATATCCAACGAAATCTGTGTATGCGTAATCTGTTTAAAATAAGGCTCACTAAGCGAGACTATTAGCAAGGAAACCGGCGCAACTAAAATACTGATAAGTATTGATTCAAAAAGAAATTGTTTGATAAGTTCAAATCGCGATGAACCATTAACCTTTCTGATAGCAATTTCTCTCGCACGTAATGAGGAACTGGCAATAGTAAGGTTAATAAAATTAACTAATGCTAAGACTAAAATAAATATTCCGACCAGCTGTATAAGAAGGATTAATTGTCGTTTATTATTGTTATAAAAAGGAATATCCGACAATGAAACTATACCAATTTCATGATGTTCATTTTCAGTAAAATATGTTGATTCGCATTCCTCCCATAAATTGCTTAATTTCTCCTCGACAATTTTACGGTTTTGATTATCTAATAAAGCAAAGGTATAATACATCCAGTTTGACCAATCTGAATCCATGTCTTGTCCAGTTGCTTTTATGGAATATAAGGTTGAAAAAGAGGCTACTGCATTAAAAGTTACAGATGAATTATCTGGAATATCTTCAATAACCGCCGTTACAGTCATATCCATTTCGGGAAGGCTAGACCTATCTCCAATATAATGTATGGATTTACCAACTGAATTGTCGGTTCCAAACAAAAGCCGTGAGGTGTTCTGAGTCAAAACAATTGAAAATGGATTATTTAATGCAGTGGTAGGATCTCCGTATATTACATTAAAACTAAACAGATCGAAAAGAGTATTATCTGCGAAAGCGACATTCTTAATATTCATTTTTTTCAATGATCCACTTTTTTCTTCTACTTCACAATATGAAGATTGACCTCCACCAGCAAAATAATCGATGCGTGCAATAGACCGTATTTCCGGAATTTTATCCTTCATTAAACGGGCAAGAGGAGCGGCTGTGTAGAAAGCTTTACTAATATTAACCTGATAGATATCTTTATAATTGCTATGGAATTTATCACTACTCAACTCGTGTATGGAGTATACGGATATTAAAAAGAAGACGGCAATACCAATTGCCAATCCGCCCATATTAATAGATGCATCAATCTTATTTTTAAATAAATTTCTAAACACAATTTTCAGTTTCATAATATCATATTTGATTTAATATGAATTTACATGTTCAAATATGATGCCGTAAGCATAATTTAAAGATAATCAATACCATATGGATTCATCTTGGGAAAGAGATTGTAAATTTATCTTACACAAGTGTTCATAATTTAACATGATTCTTTATTGAAATAGTTTTTCTCTTAAAGTAACTTTTGCATCTTAAAATAGAATTATTGGGTGTGAAAAATAACACTATAGCGAACTTTGGTTTGTAGTCCAGGCATACAGATGTTGCAATTTTGTTGTTTGGTGGTTGCAAAATAAACTCCTGCTCACCACAGGCCCTGTCAAAAGAGCTCCAATCCAATCAATCTGGTTTTTGTAATCATTTCAATCTTTTAAATATCGTATCAATGTGTCGAGTTACGGTTTTGACTATATTACAAGTAAATATTATGGAATGATACGTAATATTCAAGGGTCTACAGTTAAAGCAGCTGCAAATAGATTCTCACAAGAACCAGAAAATATAATGCACTTTATTAATAAAGGCACCCATGTTGTTACATTTAAATACCATGAGGACGATCCTTATTACCTCAAACCAGCGCCAGGAAAAATTACTGAATTTGTGCACTTAAGCTGGGATGAGAGAGTTCAACAAAACCTATGCCCAGATATAAATGGTGGCAATGGCACCACTTTCTTATCCTCGAGTCAACGAATGGCATTAGAAACAGAATTCTCAATCAATCTTGCTGATTACAACTCTGTGTTTGCACTGTTTGAATTATTAGAGAATGGGGGTAATACAACCGCAGAATTACTTGATATTGAAGCAGCAATACCAGATGATATGTGGGATTTAAGATCACAATTACTGGGTGATTCGCCACATCTTTCACTCGAAGTATTAATGGCTATGAGTGATCGGACAGACGTTCTACCGGATAATGCTATATTTGATATTCTTGCTGCTAATCCAGATGAGCTGAAAAAGGATACTCTAATAAGTTATCTTGAAAACAAGGAAGATCCATTACCTGATTATATGATTAACATATTAAAGCAACTAGCTTATACCAATACTACATATAAAACCATATTACTAGATGATTTAGAAACTTATTATGGACAAAAAATGCAATCAGCAAAGAGTATTATTCATAGTATGTTACATGATTCTATTGTAGACCAGACTGACTACAGAAATTGGTTAGATAATATGACATGTCTGAGTGCAGATAAACAAATTATTGCGTCATATTTATCTGAAGGAGATACTACTAATGCATTTCAACTTTTAAACATTATTCCATCATTTTATGAACTATCAGGTGATGAATTAGTCGACTTCAATAGCTACAAAGATCTTATTACACTGCAAATTAGTTGGAAAAATCAAGGTAAAACTATATTTGAATTAGATAGCAGTGATGTTATTGCTCTTGAGAATTATGCATACAACACTACTGGTAGTGCTTCATATTCAGCAAAAAATATACTTTCAAAGGCATTAGATTACACTTTTTGTGATTGTTTAGGAAGCAATGATACTGCGTACATGAAATCTACTGATATTAATATAGAAATATCGGATGATGAGAGTTTTGGTATTGATATAAATGTTAATCCAAATCCTGCTAATACTTGGGCCGTATTTAATTATCGAATGTGTACTGACAAGTCTGTTGGATTTATATCGATTTCCGATATTTCCGGGAAAGAGATTAAAAAGTTCAATATATCTGGTAAATATGGCCAACAAATTTGGGATACTAGAGGTGTTAAACCGGGTGTTTATATATATATGTATTATTCAGATAACTATTCTAAATCTGGCAAATTGATTATAAAATAATTATTAATTTTGGAAGTGCAGGAAAACTGCACTTCCAAAAATTTATTTTTTATGTATTTAAAAAAGAAAATTCTTAGCATAGCATTATTCGCTATTAGCCTCTGCTCAATCTCTCAAATAACGGATATAACATGGCAAAGATGCTTTGATACAGATAATAATCATTCAAACACTTTTTGCATTTCAGAATTTAACAACGGATACCTTGTTGGAATCGAGGTGTCTACTGAAAGTCAAGGAGTCTCTAATTACCATGGAAATACGGATTCTTGGTTTGTTCATCTTGACACTATTGGAAATATTATTTGGGAAAGGTGTTATGGAGGAACCATGGGTGAAAGTCCAATTAAAATAATACCTGATAGTCAAAATAACTACTATTTAATCAACTGGTCATATTCAAATGATGGTGATGTGCAATGTGATAACCATGGTGGAGCAGATATCTGGGTAGTAAAAATAAACAAAGAAGGAAACATACTATGGCAACAATGTTTTGGTGGACCAAATGATGATATACCTAGGGATGCAGTAATAGCACCTGATGGTGGATTACTATTGATGAGTAGAATATTTGATAAGGGGGGAGAAATTAGCACTCATTATGGAGATTCTGATACATGGCTTTGCAAAATTGATTCATTAGGTTTTATACAATGGGAAACTACTATTGGGACTCCGGGAATGGATAATGGTTGGAAAGTAATTTATACAAGCATGAATACATATTTGGCATTATGTGGTGTGAATGCAAATGGAGGTATGTCAGAATGCGAAATGATAGGCTCTCCTTATTTGGATCTTGATGTTTGGTTAGTAGAACTTGATATGGAAGGTAATACGATAAGCCAAGATTGTTTTGGTGGTACTGACTGGGAAAATTGTTATGACATAATAGAATCAGAAGACGGTTACGCAATAGTATCTTCTACTAAGTCAAATGATGTCGATGTTAGTGGAAACCATGGAGAAGAAGATATCTGGTTATTGAAAATAAACAAGGAAAAACAAATAATATGGCAAAAATGTATGGGTGGTTATGATCAGGATACCCCACATTATATAACAACCACAGATGAAAATGGTTATATTATTATGGGCTTTTCAAAGTCAAATAGTGGTGATGTAAGCGGCAATCATTTAATTGGCAATAATGATATTTGGATGGCCAAAACTAATAATTTAGGTGAAATACAATGGCAACATTGTTTTGGAGGAGCTGGTAATGAATGGTTTTGGGGAGGGAATTGTGTTTTACAGAAGAATGAAGATAATTATGTAATAGCACCTATTACAAACAGTAATAGCGGAGATGTGGATTGTGCAGGATCTTCTACACGAGGTTGGATTTTCGAAATTAAGGACTGCCATATATTTACCCCAGGGCAAACCAACCAACCAACTGGCAAAGACACTTTATGCATTAATACCGACAGCATTACGATCTACACAACTACACAAGTAAATCATGCATGGTATTATGAATGGGAATTAGCACCCTCAGAAGCTGGAACTGTGGTGGGTGATAGTATGGAGTTTACTATACACTGGAATAGTGCATTCGAAGGTACAGCAGTTCTTAAGGTAAGAGGGGTTAATGATTGTGGAGAGGGAGAATGGAGTGACAGTCTTATAATCCAAACCTATACTTGTTTAGATGTAGAAAATATACATCAACAACAGATTTACGTTTATCCTAACCCTGCTTCGAATAAGATTTATATTGAATCAGATGAAAAAACTAATCAGCAATTTCATGTAAGGATCTTCAATTCTATTGGTAACACAGCTTTTACCAGTATGGTTCTTGGTAAAACTGAGATTGATGTGAGTTGCTGGCCAGAAGGAATATATGTTTTATCCATAAGCGGAGAAGGGTTTAAGCAAACTAAAAAGATAGTAATACAATAGAGGCTTGCTTCTGAGTAATATGAAATTTAATAATTATTATGTGGATTGTCAACTTCTTTCTTAAAGAAAGGTTGTTTTGTAAGTCCTCAAACTTGTAATCCCTTATCAATAGCTTTTATGTAGTACGAAGTATGATCAACTTATTTGTAGTTACCACTACGAATACTCATATTCTTGGATGATTCAATCTTATGTAACACAAGAAGATCAAGCAAAGAACCAATATCCATTCCAGAATTAGTATTAAGTCCTGCATCCAGATTCTGTAAAACTCAATCCTTGAGATCAATACCAAAATTATCTGATATCTTTAATAAAGCATCCTTAAGATTCTAATACATAGAATCATTATGATTATGAATACCAAGATAAAATACTTGCGTAGACTCCCTGAGATGATTTTTGCTCCGCTTTCATTGATACATTATATGATTAATGAAAGATAATGCCCTCACAAGCCCATTTCGCATGTCTATGAGAATCCTCCACTGAAAGTACATATACATTTATATTATACCCCCGTACCTTTTTATTTGAAGAAGTCTTGTGAGATATTCCCTTGTGTTACTCTTCAGGGTTGATTTACAATAGTAGAGTACTCTTTATGGAAACCCCCACAAATAGCCCGGGGGGTAAAATTATAGCAAAGTCATTTGAGATCCAATCAATGAAATTCTTCAATAAATAATTCTCTGCTTTAGAAAGAATTTTTCCATCTAGAATTAATCCCTTTTATTATGGTGAGCCAGATACCTCAATAAGACTCCAAGGCAGGAGCAACTTAATTATGTCAAAGAATATAAAGAACAATTCAAAAGAAAATCACTTAATTCAATCAGACGTCTCAGAAATAGAAGTTATTTATAAACGAAAAGTCGATTTTGATAAAATGTCAAAGATTACATCACCAGAAGATGCTGTTGGTTGTTTAAGATCATGTTGGACAAACGGAAAAATGGATCACACAGAGCAATTTGTTGTGCTTTATTTAAACAGATCAAACAGAGTATTAGGATGGTCAAGTATTTCTCATGGAGGACAGGCAGGAACAGTAGTTGATCCTAAAGTAATCTTCCAAATAGCCTTAAAAGCCAATGCTGCTAGTATAATCCTATCTCATAACCATCCATCAGGTAATATCAACCCAAGTGATAATGACAAACGTATTACAGATAAATTAGTCAAAGTTGGAGAGTTATTAGAGCTTTCAGTATTTGACCATATTATCCTTACTTCAGAATCATTTCTTTCATTCTCGAACGAAGGGTTCATTTCAAAATAGATAATAGTGTTATATGAGGGGCAAGTCAAATATTTTTAAATACAAGGAGTATCATAATTACAATTATAGACATTGTTTTATAAATTCTTGAATAATATAAGCACAAATGTATCAGCAGAATTATAGGGTGTATTTGAACCCATATTTATACCCCCATAAAAAAAGCCTCTGAAAATCAGAGGCTTAATCGTTGTGTTGTAGTCCGTACGGGATTCGAACCCGTGTTACCAGGATGAAAACCTGGGGGCCTAACCTGACTAGCCGAACGGACCATTTTGTTAGGAGCGGCAAAAATAATAATTTTTTTTATTGTGCAAGAGTTTTTGAAAAAAAAAATAAAAAAAATTAATCTCCGTCTTCATCAGCCTGGAATTTATATCCAAGTCGTTTACCGGTTTTAAGACTAATTTTATCCAATGCATTCTTCATATCATTAACTGTTACGAACTTTACAATATCATAATTTGGAGTCAATAAGTCAAAATTCACAGTGTATTTAACAGCAGCGTTTACGATTGAGTCTACTGATTCTTTTGTAATTATGTTCTTGCCAAAATTATTATATAAGAAACCTAGTTCTCTTTTACCTTCGATGAAATAGTGATTTTCCTTGTTTATAAATATCCTTCCAATCAAATATCCAACATCGTTAACTCGGTTATATTTAAATGAATCGGCGATGAAATTATACACATTAATAATTCCACAATAAGACCTGCTTGGATCTTCTTTTACATAAGGGGTTTTCATCACCTCATGGTCGCGTGGAAATTCAAATACATTTGTATGCATCAAAAACAATAGAATATCACCACCAAACTTTAGCTCTACTTCAAATTGTCCAACCTCTCGTGACTGAATATTGGCAACATCATCGTTACCATTATGGTATTTCTCGTAATCACTTGTAAGGTTTGCAATTCCTTTCTTTAACTCAGAGAAAGCATCTAAAGTTGTTTCGTAAACTTTAGTTTTAAGTCCTGATTTTGTTGCAACCAGATTAAAAAGATCTTCAGTTTCTTTGGCAATATTCATTATACAAGGTTTTACTCAAATGTAAAGGAAAGCAAAAATACCTTTGATCGAAGTGATTCTATGCTACCAGAATAAATATGATCTTCAGGAATTATCAGATTTCGGAAACCATAACCCATTTTAGCCTCAACACCGAACTTAAAGTATGTTGTGTAAAATTCGGTTCCTACACCAGCTTCTAAAGAGAAGTCATTTCGATTTAGTTTAACATTCGAGGTGTTATTATTGTTTTTACCTTTTTTCTGTGATGCAAGGTCAATGGAGTATTTTAAACCTCCAAGCACATAGGCTCTGAAATTATTTAGCCTTTTCGATTTATAACGAAATTCAAGAGGAATCTCAATAATTGTTGACGTTATGCTTTTCCGGATTTCCACAAAAAGTGGTTCACCATTTCTATATCGTAATATATTGTAATTCAGATGTCTTTCTCCAAAGGATAATGCGGGTATCAGCCGCATATCAGCATATTTTCCAAGTCGTAGATTTGCGAGTATTCCCACCGAAAAGCCAGGAGTTGGAGTTGATGTTACACTATAAACATACAATGAATCTCCAAAAACATCCGGTGATTGTGCGGCACTCCACTTAATACCCGGTAAATCATCAACAGTATTTACAGTAAATAGCATATGGTTGATACCCAGTATGAAACCAAAATGATATGGACTCTCATCATAGGTAGGCAGATTCAGAACTTTTCTTCTCTGAGCATTTGATTCATTAGCAGTAAACAGCAGTACCAGCAACAATGAAACAAGTATGATTGGTTTTTTACTCAAACTTAATTTTTATTTGTAAACGCTTTTGTTAATATGTTAGTATCAATAGAGCGATTAATTTGAATTTAACTTGAAAAACGGCCGCAAATTTAATTATTTTATCAAACTATTTGATTGCATAGTAAATTGTTGCTATTCCTAGAGTTAGTCTTTTTTGCCTGGGAGCACGAAATCCTGCTAATGAAAGTTCGTCAAGAAAGGCCTGATCTTCGGCAAATTTCTGAACCGATTCGGGCAAATAAGTATATGCAGCATCACTCTTCGACACCAGTTTTCCCATCGTAGGCATTATGTATCTACTATAGAAATTATATAATTGCTTAACCGGGAATTTCTTAGGTTTTGAAAATTCAAGAACTACCACCATGCCACCCTCCCTAAGAACTCTGTTCATCTCTTTGAGTCCGTATTGGAGTGTTTCGAAGTTTCTAACCCCGAAGGCTACTGTAATTGCATCGAAGCTATTATCAGCGAAATTAAGGTTTTCAGCATCTCCTTCTTGAAGATCAATTATACTATCCAATCCTGATTTTTTGATTTTTTCTCTGCCGATTTCAAGCATTTCAACGGCTATATCGATTCCAGTAATATGATCAGGGTTAAGTTTTGAAAGTTCAATGGCAAGATCACCAGTACCTGTAGCAACATCCAGTAATTGTTTAGGTTCTTGCTTCGCCAAGAGTTTTCTTACTCTTTTCCTCCATTGAATATCGATTCCGGCAGAAAGAAAGTGGTTTAAAAAATCATACCTGTGGGCAATATCATTAAACATTGACCTTACCTTTTCTTTTTCAGGCTTATGATTGTTTGTTTGGTTGTTACTCATTGAATGTTAGTTAATTGACCTAGTTAAAGTCTGCGCCTATGTGCGAGCTAGTAATTTGTTTACTTCTTGAAGAAGTTTGTCTTTATCGATAGAAACAACGCCAACTTCTTCACATACTAATCCTCCAGCCAGATTTGAGATTGCTGCCATAACACGAGGCTCAGTTTTTTGTGCTAAACACAGTGAAGCAACACTAATAACTGTATCTCCAGCACCCGAAACATCTGCAATATTTCTCAGATGCGCAGGGATTAACATTGACTCAAACCCATGTTGGATTTTCCAGCTGATGAAAACACCACGTTCACTCAATGTGTTTAGAACAATATCTGCGTTTAGCTTATCTTGAAGTTTAGCAACAGCAAGCTCAATATCTACATCGTTGTTTAGTTCAGAATCAAGATTTAAACCATCTTTAATTTCCTTGAGGTTTGGTTTAAACAATGTTACATTCTTATAATCCAGAAAGTTGTTCTTTTTGGGGTCCACCGTTACCGGGATGCCTTTGGATCTGGCTTTCTCTGTAACACTAGAAATTAACTTCTTGGAAATTATACCTTTGTCATAATCCTGAAAAATAATTACATCAACATTATCGGTATTAAGAATGTTATCGATTCGTTTCCACAAACTCAAGTATTGCTCTTCGGTAAGAATATCAGTGGTTTCCTCATCAACACGTAATAATTGTGAATTGTTACCAATAACTCTAAACTTGGTTGTGGTAATTCTGTGTTCATCCATGATTATTCCATCCAAAGGAAGGTCTTCCTTTTTTAATAATTCTATGAATTCCCGGCCGCGTACATCGTCTCCTATTACAGAACACAAGATTGGTGTTGCACCAAGTGCTTTTAGATTTAAACCAACATTGGCTGCTCCGCCGAGTCTGTTTTCCCGTTTTTTAACCTCTACGATTGGAACAGGTGCTTCGGGAGAAATACGATTTACGTTTCCCCAAATGTATGAATCAAGCATAACATCACCAATAACCAGCGCGTTAAGATTGCTAAATTCGGAAAATATTTTTGAAATAGATTCTGTTGAAATCATCTGATATTACTTAATTGTCAGCAAAAATAAGTATTTGTTGATGTTTATTATATTTTTACCCTCAGTTTTATTATTGGATAACCACACCACTAATGCAGATTATAACTAGAAACGTTATTATAATAGTTTTATTATTAGCTAATTGTGTTGCCAAAGCACAGTATATTAACCCTGATTCAGGTATAGTAGTTTCTGATCATTATGGCGATGAGCTAAATGCAAACTGGTCGCCCGACGGAGCAATGTTATTATTTAATTTGATAGTAGATGAGGAAAACCAACTATGTATCTATGATTTTGAAAGGGATACAGTAGTAATAATTTCTGTTAATCGAGTTAACTTCAGAAACCCGGTTTGGCATCCCGATGGAGATAAAATTGTTTTCGATTCCAGTCATGAAGGACATGATTTTCTCTATGTTATTAATGTTAATTCAGGAGCTATAACCAATCTGTTAAATAGAGATATCCGGTGTAGAGAAGCTAGTTTCTCAAACTCATCACGTCAAGTGTATTTCACCGGATTTGACGAAATAGGAAATAGCTGGGAAATATATAGTTATGATTTCATTTATGATAATCTGAATAAAATTACAGATAGTAAATTTGGCACAACTGATCCGGTGATAAGTCATAATGGAAAACATATAATTGCTTCAAAAACAGATCCTTTCAACGGAAGTGTAAGTCTTGAATTGTTGAATTGGTATGGTGAAAAAGAAGGTGGTGTAAGGAGTTTTGAAGGTGAAAATGTGGCTTGGGACAAAGCCGGCTTGAAGTTTTATTTTGTTAAGAAAGAAAGTGATAGTTTGAGAGAACTTTACAGCATTTGGAAGGATGGAACCCATATTGAAAAACTAACAGAATCTAACTTTGATATTGCAACGCCTGCCATATCACCAGATGGCAATAGGGCCGCCGTTTCGATTCGTAATGACCTGGGATGGGATATTATTGTAGTTAGTTTGGATGATTATTGATTTGAACTAATAGCTAAATAAATCAACAATAAAATCACCGATATCATAATAGATACAGGATTAGATAGCCTTGAAAACCTTTTATCCCTTCATTCAACAATATTGACTAACTTTGCTTCTTACTAAAAAAATAAAGAAATGGTACAGCAACAAGAATTTGATTTAAAGAAGATACTACCAATAGGAATCGTAATAGTTGCGATTGTTTTTGTGATAATATTCTGGAGTAGAATGACTGTAAACATAGAAGCCGGACATGCTGGTGTTCTTTTTAAAACGTTTAGTGGAGGTGTTGACACCGAAACTACATATGGTGAAGGATTCCATTTTTTAGCTCCTTGGAACGAGATGATAACATATGAAACACGTCAGCAAGAAATTGCTGAAGATATGAATGTACTTTCATCAAACGGACTAGAAATTAAAGCAGACGTTAGTGCATGGTATCGCCCTGAATATGAAAAGCTGGGAATGCTCCATGCAAATATTGGAAAAGATTATCTACGTAGAGTAGTAATTCCTGCATTACGTTCATCAGCTCGAAGTGTAATTGGGAGGTATACTCCTGAACAAATCTATTCTACCAAGAGGGATGCAATTCAGGATGAGATTTTTGAGGAAGCAAAGAATATTCTTGATCAAAAATATGTTGACTTGTCTCAAATCTTAATACGGTCGATTGTATTACCCTCAACAATTAAATCAGCAATTGAAGGTAAACTTAAACAGGAGCAAGAGTCGTTGGAGTATGAATTTAAAATTCAAAAAGCTCAAAAAGAAGCAAAGCGTCAGATTATTGATGCAGAAGGTAAAGCTGAGGCAAACCGAATATTAAATGCGAGTTTAACAAGCAATATCCTGCGTGAAAAGGGAATAAGTGCTACTGTTAAGTTGGCAGAATCTAATAACTCTAAAATTATTGTTATAGGTAACAGTGATGGAGGTATGCCTTTGATTCTGGGTGATATTAAGTAGTTGGATCAGATTAAAGCATAAAAAAAGCCCCGTTAAACGTTTGTTCGACGGGGCTTTTTATTTAACTGCTATATTTTATAACATATTCAATTCTGTTAAACAATTATGAATAAGTTCGAATGTGCTTTCAATATCATGATCCAGTCCAACGGAGAAACGAACTAAACCAGGAGATAAGCCCATTTCTGCTTGAATCTCAATAGGTACTTCCGATGAGGTACTTCTTCCCGAGTTTGAAAATAGAGTTTTAAAATATCCAAGACTAACAGCGTGATATCCAACACCTTTTTCCTGCATCATTTCCATAAAAGGAGTTGCTCTTTCAGCAGTTTCAAGATCAATTGCAATAATACCACTATATCCAAACCCTTCGTTCATCATCGAATTCATCAATTCATGTTGGGGATGTGAAGGAACTCCGGGGTAATTAAATTTCAGTCCAATTTCTTCAAATTTCTTAGCAAGATACATTGCATTCTTTCCATGCTGAACCATTCTTATGTGAAGCGTTCCAATATTTTTCAAGATTGAGGATGAACGTAATGGGTCGAGTACCGGTCCTAGTAACATTGCAGTACCATCGTTAACATTACTTATATCATTTATAAATTCCTCTGAAGCACAAATAGCACCGGCAACACAGTCGTTTTTACCATTGATAAACTTAGTCATGCTATAAACAACTATATCCGCACCTAATTTAAAAGGGCTAAGAATCAATGGTGTGAAAGTATTATCCACAAGTACTTTAATCCCATGCTCGTGAGCAATCTCCGAAATAGCCGGAATATCACTAATCTGGAGCATTGGGTTAGTCATACTTTCAGTATAGATAACCTTTGTATTTGGCTTAATGGCCTTTTTAATACTTTCAAGATCGCTAATATTAACAAAGGTTACTTCAATATTGAATTTTTGAACATAATTCTTCAGAAAAGCGAATGTTCCTCCATAAGTTGTGACACTTGTAATAATATGGTCACCTGCATTACAAATCTGTAATATTGCTGTTGTGATGGCAGCCATACCCGATGCTGTTACCCATGCTGATTCAGTACCTTCCATTGCAGCAAGCGCATCAGCAAGATATTTATTTGACGGATTCCAGTGGCGAGAGTATAAGAAACAACCTTCTGCTTCACCATGAAAGGCATCAATCATAACATTCTCATGCATAAAAGTATATGTAGCAGAATCAGTGATTGATGGATTTACTCCACCAAACTCACCAAACTGCTCAAGGCGTTGAATGGCTGTTGCCGGATCATATTTTTTTGACATAGTTAATTTAGATTTAGTTATGTGGCAAAAATATAAACAAACATTCGATTTTATCTCAGAATGCTTCTAAATTAGTAAGATAGTTGACATTTTAAGATCTGTGACCTTTAGTTAACGCGATTGATATAATTTTTTGATAATTTCGCCCAGAAAATTATAGCAATATTTGATTTGAATATTTTACTCCGAAAATATATGATATTGGCCAGCTCGATGATATTTATCTTCCTGCTGGTGAATATTATAGGAACCAACTCCCTTAGACGTATATTTATTGATGGAGATGGAAGTGGGCACTATGCATATCTTCCATCACTTATTATTTACAATACCCTTGATTTTACTGAAGTGTTTGAGTTTGAGAAAACCCAACGCCCTCCTGACTATATGGGGCATTATTTCCATAAACATGGTGAAATATATATAAACAAGTATACCTCGGGAATTGCGTTGCTGCAACTACCGTTTTTTATTGTAGGTTACTTGCTTAGCCTTTTATTTGGTTTAACACCAGATGGTTATAATATTATATTTCAGTATTGTTCGGCGTTATCAGCTCTATTCTGGGTAGGAGTAGGGTTAATTTATCTTGTTAGATTTCTCGGTACTTACGGTATTGATAAGAAATTTTCCTGGATAATGTCGGTTATTACCTTGCTTGGAACAAACTTGTTTTTCTACACATTTGTACAGCCGTCATTTTCCCATGCGTATTCCTTTTCTATCATCACTATTTTTATTTACCATATCCGAAATGTATTTATTGATTACAGTAGATCAGGTATTGTAATATCAGCTTTTTTATTTGGGATTATATTGTTGATCAGACCGGCTAATTTGCTTGTGCTATGCGCATTGCCATTTTTATCGGGATCGTTTAAGAATCTATTTGGTACCCTCAGGCAAAAGATACTTACATTCGATTTTCTTTTTGCTATTCTGGCATTTGTTATTGCTGTTAGTCCTCAGTTAATCATAAACTATCTCCAAACAGGAAGTCTGATAATATATGGTTATAAAGGTGAAGGATTTTATTTTACAGATCCACAGGTGATTAACTTCTTGTTTAGTTATAAAAAAGGATGGTTTGTTTATACACCATTATTTTTCCTATTAGTTCCGGGTGTTGTTTATTTATGGAAAAGTCAAACGAAATTTACATTCTTTAGCTTTATTACCTTTTTTGCAGTCATTGTTTATGTATTCTCATCCTGGTGGAACTGGTATTATGGTGATAGTTTCGGTATGAGACCAATGGTTGATTACTATGCTATTTTTATATTGATTATTGCATTGTTTCTTTATAATACATGCAAAACCTGGGTTAAAAACCTTGGATTCGTAATTATTGCTTTAACTATATTGTTGAATTTGATCCAGTCATATCAATATGCAATTGGCATTATCCATCCTGATTCGATGACCAAGAAAGCATATTGGCATGTGTTTTTGGATGTAGATAAAGTAAATGCAAAAACAATTTCTTGCGGAGATGAAGCTTTCTTCGGTAGTCTTAGTAAAAAACCATTTTTTCAGACATCTAACCAAATTGAAAAGCGAGATAAGAATTGGTCTAATCCACATTATAGTAGCTTAGAATATTCATTTTCAGATTCACTTTCCATAAAGCAATCACCGAAATTTATTTATAGCCCGTCGTACAGATATTTCATTAATGATTCGCTTACCGGGTATGATAATATCTATGTGAGGTTTAATTCAATGTATTTGGAAGAAGTGAAAAATTCAGCCCTTAAAGCTGTTTTTGTTGTTGATATAAGCGATACAACAGGTAAAAATGTATTTTATAAATCATTTAAGTTGAAGGATATACCTGATGATATTGTTGATGAATGGCAAAAGGGAAGTATTGGATTTAAGTTACCTGAAATAACTCCTGATATGGAGTATATTAAGCTGTACATCTGGAATGTTGATAAGCAATCATATTATCTGGATGATCTGGAAATCAAGCTTTATACTTACGATTATAATTAATTTTTTTTCCAACTTTATCGATTTTGTAACTTAATGCCTACCAAATTTCGTGCTCATTAAATTCACAAAATTAACCTTGTAATCCCAAGAAGTTGGTTGAACCGAAACCACTTGTCGAAATACCCAATACGTCAAGAGGAAACTGTCAGTATGTAAAGAGGAAACGATCAATACATAAAGACGATTTTCAAATGGACTTAAATAACAAACCTAAACTAATATATATGATTCCAACTGGATTAAGTATGTAATTTATTGCTTACTAATTTTAGTCCTCTAAGATTAAATCACAGCCTTGTATTAGAAATCTCCAAAAAGTAGGATTGATCTGCAATTTAGTTTTGATCAGGGAAACTATCAGGTTTTGAAAACTTCGGATTAATCAGGAATTCATCATCACGCAAAGTGCGAATGAAATTCAATAAATCTGACTTCTCGGTATCAGTTAGTCTGTTTCCTCCATTAATAATATGATGCATTAAAGGATCAACCTGCGTAGATTGGAGTAATCCTTCAGAATAAAAGTCAATTACCTCTTCCAATGTGCTGAATCGTCCGTCGTGCATGTAGGGACCCTGAAGTTCAATATTTCTTAACGATGGTGCTTTATAGGCCCCTTTGTCCATATGATTTCCGGTGATTGAGTAACGGTCCATAGGATCATCGAATATGGTATCTTTTCCATTATTATAGAACAAAAAAGTGGTGAATAAAGGGTTCCCAAATCCACCATGACAATGAAAGCAATCGGCACCTTCCTCTGTTGTGAATAATACATAACCATTTAGTTCAGAGGGTGAAAGCTGTGTTTCGCCACGCATATAACTGTCGAATTTTGAGTTAGCTGAAACTAAAGTTCTCAGAAATTGTGCAATTGCCTTTTCAATATTTGTGAAAGTAATAGTTGTACTTCCAAAAGCCTTACCAAATAATTCAGGGTAACCGTTAATGTTTTGAAACAGGTTTTTTATTCTTGTTGTATCTCCATCAATTTCATCTTTTGCGAATACTGCCAACCTTATCATATCTTCCAGGTTTCTTAGGTTTTCATTTGGATTATTAGGATACAGAAATCCACTCCATCCATAACCTGAATGGTTCCAAACAAGATTTACCAATGGAAGCATAACATGGTGAGTTTGAATTCCGTTTAATCCATGTGGTCTGCCACCCAGAAAAACAGGATGATCGATGCCGGCTTCAAAGGATCTTTCTTGTAAATGGCATGTGGCACAGCTCATTAATGAATCTGGATGTGTTCGTCCTGAAAGTCTTCCATCGTAAAATAGATATCGTCCAAGCTCAACACCTTCAACAGTTAACGGATTGTCAGCGGGGATATTAAGCTCTGTTGGAAAACCAAATGGAATCGCAATATCGTATGGTGTTGGTGAATATGGTTCAGGTTCGGGATCTCCTTTACAGCCTGAAATCATGATTGCGATAAACAATGATATGTTTAGTAAATATCTCAATTTAGTGTAGAATAAGTGAAAACATCATGTCCATTATCAATAGCCGTTTGCATTGCTTCCTGTTTTTGCATTATGTCGCCTCCCCAATAATTATGATCGTAAATATGTGGTGAGGTAAACCAATTGTTAACGTTCATAATCAGCTGTATAGTAGTTGTTTCGTTGTTGAGGAATTCAAATTCCGAAGATTTTAGTTCAACCTGAAAATAGTTCTGCACAAATCCATTTATTGAATCAGGATAACTATGATAAATCTGGCCAATTCCAAGATGAAAGTTGTATGGGGCAAGTTGATTTTCTTCGTTTAGCCATTTACCATTTAACTTCATATAATGATAACCACCACCCAGATAATCAGGCCAAAACATGTATGATTCCGGTGGGTTTACAAAACTCAAGGATTGATTTTTTTCTTCATCAATGCCAAAGATAAATCGAATGCCAGTATAACTGCCCAATGGGATCTCATCTTTGAAAATATATGATTGTGATTCTGCGATATCTGTATCAACATAATGAATGTTTTCCCAATCATCGAGTTTTATTGATATCTGATTCTCATTTATTAACTCTACATCTGAAATAAAATACTGGATTTCATTTACCAGATAATTATTACCTGCAGCATTTTCATACATCAAACTATCAAATAAAATATCATGTCCATCAATTAGATGCTTAAAATCAACTTTTAACTTCCCTGATGGTGCGTCAGGTTCAACCGGATCATTATTACATGATAAGATTGTAAAGAAGATGGAGATAAAAAATAGTATGACTACAAGCCTGTTATAAACAATCATTTTAAGTATGGTTCATTTCGCAAGTATAACGAATTTACTCATAAGGAATTGTTCCGCTTATTGTCAGAAATGCAATTGTATCAGCAGTATTTGATGCCTGTTTGTATACTTTGCCATCAATCAGTATCATCAGTTTTAATGATGAATTGATATCTTTGTAATTGCCTGATAGATATACAATATCACCTTCGTCAGCTATATACGAATAGGACCAAATATCCTGAGCACTCTGCGGTACAAATTCTAAATTTGTTAGTTCGCTATTAGAATCCATATGTTGCAAATTATATGCCGAAATAGCCCCTGTGGCCATATATTTAACATTCTTTTTGTTTGTATCAGTGCATGAAGTTAGTACAAACAAAATTGATATTATTGGTATTAATATTTTTTTCATTGTTATAGCTTTATTATCAGATTTGTATAGAATATTCTACCCGGATCAAAGAATGGAGTTTTAGAGCCAATTATTCTTCTGTTAAGATGTTGATAATAGTTGGTATTGAAAATATTTTTCACACCAAATACAAGTGTCAAATTTGTATTGTAAGTATACTTTATTTTGAAGTTAAACAAATTAAATCCGGGAGTTGTTTCTTCATAATATGCTTCTGATACTTTGTTTTGTTTCGCCGCAACTTTAAAGTTTAGTTCGGGTATTAGCTTGTTACTGAGGAATTTGTAGCTAAACCAAAAGTTAGCTTCGAAGGGTGGTATCTCAGGAAGCGGATCATTTTTAATGATTTCTTCATCAACAGCATTTCCATTTTCATAGATTATTTTCGTTGCTGACGGATTCATTCCCATTGTATATGCAGCATTAAACCTAAATTGCCATTTGTTTTTATCAGGCGTACTGTGTTTTATTTCGAATCCTGTTAAATACGCATCATCGATATTTGTGAACTGCTTAACTCCCAGCACTCCTTTAGTTTGTGGTGCCAATTGTGATGGAGGTACAATAACAGCAGATATATAATCGGTTACATATGAGAAGAATACGGAAGCTGTGAATTGCCCGCTACGTTCACAAGTTCTAACAAATCCAAGGTCTATTTCATGATTGTTTTCCGGTTTTAACTCTGGGTTTCCGAGGTAATCGTAAGGATCATAACCCACGGGAAGAAGAATGATAAAACGTTCGGTCATATCCGGACTACGGGTTCCTTTTCCAAAGGAAACCTCCAGATCAGATTTTGTTGTTATATGCCAAGTTAACCCTGCGCTAAAGCTGAAATTAAAATATTCACTATCGGTTTCATCATTATTGTACACCACAGTTCCGTTTTTCTTTAAACGGGTCATTGGTCCGGATGTGGCATTATTATAATCTGCTCTAAGCGCAGCAACCCAGTTTATTTTTTCAGTGTTCTTATTGTACTCAGCATAAAGTCCAGTGTTATTAATTTTTGCATTATTCCAAAGGTTTTCAGTTAATACTGGTAAACCGGGTTGCATAATAAGGTTTTTATATCTGTTTCCATCCTTGTTTATTTGTTCGAAGTTTATTCCAACTTCAAGGTTGCCTGACAAAGCATTCAAATTTATGGCAAATCGGCCTCCAGCATTTCTGGCATGAATCTTTGAAATGGCAACTACCGTGTCGGAAAATGGCCTGTTTTTATTATCCATTTCATGATTTACATCAGAATGATAAGCAGAAAACTTTATAAAATTAACCATCTTACTCTGAATTGTTCCAAGGTATGATAGGTTAGTTACCTCTGTATCATCACTGCGTTCATCCATCGGAAGGGTAGGGTAGTCAACATTTCTTCCCCACGAACGATCAGCACCTATGGTAATCACATGACCCTCAGCCAGCCTGAATCCAAGTGCAGCACTTACATTATAGTTATCAGAACTGGCTTTAAAAATATCACCGTTTCCGGATTCATAATTGCCATATGAGTTTTTATTTGCTGATAAATTATAGGCGATAAATTTGTTACCACCATCGACTCTTATACCCGATCTATATCCTAGGTGATTTGTTTGTCCACCAATAATCATGGAAATATTATTCTTAAACCTCTCATGGTAAACAGGTTTGTTTGTTTCAAGAATCACCAGTCCACCAAAGCCAGGTCCGTATTTTAATGCAAAAGGTCCCTTATAGATTTTGATGTTCGAAATATCATTGATATTTATATGGGCAGCAGTAGGATCCATCCTGTTGGGACAACCTCCTTCGATTCGGGTACCATCATCAATTTGAACCGTTACCTGGCTGTATTTAAACCCTCGAATAACAGGATCAATACCAGTGGCACCTTTGCGGATACCTCCAACGTTGGGTTCATTGGAAATAAGTTTCCCAAGATCAGAAATATTTGTCTCTTTCAACTCTAATGTTGATATACTCTCAATCGTATAAGGAGCTTTTGTTGTGATTTTATCGAGTATCTCAACCTCACTCAGATTTAGTGAACTTTCTTCGATCTTAATAATTAGCCCATTCTTTAAAGAGCTTTTAGATACTTCAGTTCTTGTATCCAAATAGCCAATATGTGAAACTATAATTACATTGGTTTCTTTCGGATTAAAGTGAATCACAAATAGTCCATTATGGTTAGAAATGGTTGAAAATCCAGTACTTTCAAGTGTAATGGTTGCCCCTGAAACAGGTTGTTCAGTGGTGCTGTTAATCACCTTGCCCTTTATGTCAACCATCTGAGAAGTAGCGATATAAGTGATTAATGTAAGTATTGTAATCGATACATATCTAATAATATACATTTGTTTAATATTTAGGTTAGTCAAAATTATAAATTTATTTTAACAAATAATTAACAATCTTATTTAATTTCCGTCTAAATTAAAGGTGTTTTTAATATTGTAGTCCCCTCGTATTTGTTAATTTTGACGCTTAAAATTCATATAGATGAAATTCAAAGTTGGAGACAAGGTCAAGTTTATTGACGAGATGGGAGGAGGTGTTGTAACTGGCATTGTTGATACCAAGTTGGTAAGAATTAAAACAGATGACGGATTTGAGATGCCGGTAATGTCTGTAGATCTGATATTGGATTATAGGTCAATGCCTGTTGAAGAAAAACCACAACAACGAACTGCTTCTGTAGTTCCAGAAAAAGTGGAAGAGACACAAGACTTCATTACAGAAATAAATCCGTGGAGAAAAGTACGTGAAGAGAAAGGTGTTTATCTTGGATTTGAGCCACATGAACAACAATGGTTGCTTACTGGTGAGATGGATGTAGTTTTGGCAAATAATACTCCTTATGATCTATTATACAGTCTTTTCCTTAAGCGTGATAAAATTGAAGGCGTTGATTTCAGCTCAGTACCGGCCAATTCAAAAATTGTAATTGACACTATTAGCAGAGAAGAAGTGGAAGACTGGAAATCAGGTTATATCCAGTTTCTTTTCCATTCAGATAATCCTGATAAAGTATATCTGCCTGTGCATTCTGTTATTGATATTAAAACCGGACGGTTCTTTAAAGAGGGTAGTTACAAGGAAAACACAATCTTTAACGGGCGGGCGATTGTTATAAATGTAGTTACTCTGAATACAATGCAGGTTGTTTCTGAAAATGAAAGTGATAGAAAAGCTGACCCTGTAATATCAAAAAGTAAGGCAACCTCACTACCGGAAAAACAATTAATCGACAAGTACAGAAGTTCTCAGGGAGAGGCAATTGTTGATTTGCATATTGGAGAACTTATTGACAATATACTTGGTTTGTCGAGTGCTGACATGATAAACATTCAGATAGATACATTCCGTAAAGTTCTTGAAAATGCAATTGCCAATGATTATAGCAAGATTACATTTATACATGGCGTTGGTAACGGCGTATTGAAATCGACAATTATAAAAGAATTGGAAAATTACGAGGGACTTGAAAATACTATGGCTTCAATTGCAAAATTCGGTGTTGGAGCAATTGATATACTTATTGAAAAGAAGAACTAACAAATAATACACTAAGGAAACAAAACATTAACTAACATGAAGAAAATTACTTCAATCTTATTATCAATGCAAACCATGGGGACATTGATCCTATTGTTCGCATTTGCTATCGGAACAGCTACTTTTATTGAAAATGATTTTGGTGCAACAGGTGCTAAAGCCGTGGTTTATAATACAACATGGTTTAATATCTTAATGATTCTGTTAGCAATTAACCTTATCGGACGTATCATAATTGAAAAGATGTACCGTCTGAAAAAAATTACCATATTCTTATTTCATTTTTCTTTTTTGATAATCTTGTTAGGTGCAGGGATTACGAGATTTATAAGTTATGAAGGTATGATGCATATTCGTGAAGGAGCGATATCAAATTCAATGCTCTCTGAGAAATCCTATGTAGATATCGAAGCTATTGATGGTGATCAAAAAGAATCATCAAGCAAAGCTGTACTTATGTCAGGCTTAACTCAAAACGCCTACAGTGAATCACTTAGCATCGACGGAAAGAAGTTTAAATTCAAGAGCGTTAAGTATATTCCAAATGCTCAGGAAGTTGTAACTGAAGCGGAAACCGGTGGTGATCCTTACATTATGTTTGTGTACTCGGATGCTAACGGGCGAAAAAATTTCTCACTGAAGTATGGTGATCATGGCCCATCACCTATCAATTTTTCTCAAAACTTTGATCCTGAAGTTATTAATGTGAAAGTTCAGGATGGTGAATTGATGATATTTGCATCTGATGTCATGACAACTCTTTCGATGACAACTAGTACAACTGACACATTGGAGATTGATCAATGGCATCCATTTGAAGCAAGGAAGCTTTATGGCATTGGTGACCATAAAATTGTACTTACAAGTTATTATAATCATGGAGTAGTGGATTTTGTTCCTTATAATGGTAAAGGAAGTATGATGAATGCACTTGTTGTGGAAGCTACAAGTGGTGAACAAACTAAAGTAATTACCCTCCGAGGTGGCAGAGGTTACAAAGGCAATGATATTTATTTTGAATTCAATGGAGTGAATTTCAAAATGTCATATGGTGCAAAAGAAATAATTCTACCATTTGCTTTAAAATTGAAAGATTTTCAACTTGAGAGATATCCGGGTTCAAATAGTCCGTCGTCTTACGCCAGTGAAGTGGTTGTAGTGGATAATGAGAATAATAATGTATTCGATTATAGAATATATATGAATAATGTTCTGAACTATGGTGGATACAGATTCTTCCAATCATCTTATGACCAAGATGAATTGGGTACTATTCTTTCTGTGGCACATGACTTTTGGGGAATGTTTTTCAGTTATTTAGGATATGCATTAATGAGTTTGGGTATGTTTCTTTCAATTTTCAATAAAAATACACGGTTTGCACTTTTGGGCAGACTATTGAGAAAAACTGCAACAGAAGGAAAAGCAGCAATTATTGTATTGGCAGTTTTAATTTCTGGTGGGTTAACGGCACAATCGATGTATAATCCGGTTTCTGCCTTACCTAAGATTTCAAAGGAAGATGCTGCTAGTTTTGGTGAGTTAATGTCTCAGTCACCAAGTGGAAGGTTCAAACCTGTAAATACCCTTTCGGGAGAAGTTCTTAGAAAAGTGTCAAGAAAAAGTAAACTTGAAGGCCTTAACTCTGATCAGGTTTTGCTCGGTATGATGTCGAATCCTGTTGAATGGCAAAAAGTTAAGATGATAAAAGTTAGTCACCCGGAAGTAAAAGAACTATTGGGAATTGATGGTAAACTAGCCTCTTATCTTGATTTTATTGATATACAAAGAGGTGCATACAAGCTTAGTAAGTATGTAACTGAAGCCTATGAAAAGAAACCATCACAACGAGGTAAGTTCGACAATGAACTTATTAAGGTGGATGAGCGATTAAATATATGTTACATGGTATATAGTGGTGATATGCTGCGAATATTCCCTGATCCACGAGATTCACATAAATCATGGTTTTCGCCGGTAAGTGTATTGAAAGATCTTAGTCAGGAAGATTCCATGTTTCTTTCTACAATTGTTCCAACAATGCTTACAGCTATAAATGAGGGAGATACAGAATTAGCAGGACAGTTGATTCAGGGAATTGCTGATTATCAGGAAAGATACGGATCATCAGTAATGCCATCATCTAAGAAGGTTAGTTATGAGATCAGTTATAATAAAATGCAGATTTTCAATAATCTAAGCAGATATTATGGGTTAATTGGAATTCTGATGATCATCTTACTTTTCGTGGAGATGTTCCGACAGTCAAAAGCTTTACGATATGTAATTAATTTCTTCATTGTATTGGTTGTTATTGGATTTGTATTCCAAACTCTAGGACTGGCAATGAGATGGTATATCTCTGGTCATGCACCTTGGAGTGATGGTTATGAATCGATGATTTACATAGCCTGGGTTACATTATTGGCCGGGTTAATATTTGCGCATGGATCTAAAATGACCATTGCAGCAACAACCTTTCTGTCATCAATTATATTAATGGTAGCTCATCTAAGCTGGATGGATCCGGAAGTAACAAACTTAGTTCCTGTACTGAAATCATATTGGCTAACAATTCATGTATCGGTAATAACCGCAAGCTATGGATTCCTTGCTCTTTGTACCTTATTAGGACTTATGAATTTATTATTGATGATCATGACAACTCCAAAGAATAAGGAAAGAATGAATCTGAAAATAAGCGAATTAACAGCCATTAGTGAGCGTTCGGTGATTATAGGTTTATATTTACTTATTATTGGAACTTTCCTTGGTGGTGTATGGGCTAATGAAAGCTGGGGACGATACTGGGGCTGGGATCCTAAAGAAACCTGGGCTCTTGTAAGTGTGCTGGTTTATTCATTTATCGCACATATGCATTATATTCCTGGGATGAAGGGTAAGTTTGCTTTTAACTTTGCCGCACTTATATCTTATGGAGTAATATTGATGACTTACTTTGGTGTGAATTATTATCTCTCAGGATTACATTCATATGCAAAAGGTGATCCGGTACCGGTTCCTGATTTCGTTTATTATTCTATAGCTGTTGTTATTATAGTAAGTCTGTGGGCTTATGTAAAGGATAAGAAGAACAGGATTGTAGAGTAAGAGTTTGACGGGGAACAGAGGACGGAAGACTAAAGATCGAATACGGAATACGGAAGACGGGAGACCGAAGGTGGAGGTGTTGTTAGCATACATTTCATAATGCTTTCAAATGTGTTCTAGCAAGATGGTTTTTGTTGTTGTCGGTAGACTGGCAGCGTAGAATAACTATAAAGGATTTCTTATATCTGCCCTCGTTCGATCATCCTAACAATGGTTTCGATTTTCTTGTCATCACCATTGGGATCATATTTTGTTTTTAGGTTATAACCCCAGATTCTTGCAAATGTTTGGTAGAAGAATGCTGTGAAATTACCCCTTAGGTCCTGCACAAGATCATAGGATGTATTTCCTGTTTCTCTGTCGATTAGCTTTATAAGGATTCTGCCTTGAGAAAAAGTAAGCTTCTTTAGGTCACCGCCATATTTCTCATTGATCTCTTTTTCAGCAACTTTCATAATCTTGCGGCGTTCTTTTTCTGATTCAGCAGCAACGAGCATACGATCATATTTTCTTAACTGCATCCCCGCAAGTCTTGCCCAGGGATAAACTTTTTTTACATTCCTGATAAGTCGAGTAAGTTTCTTTTTAGCAGATCGGGTAGGAGGAATGCCCAATGAGTAAATTTCCACTTCTGATAATCCGATTACCGCAATGGTATCACCGTCAATAACCTGTGCTTCAAGTATAATAGGATTAACATTTTGTGATAATCCGCTTAAAGCAAGTAGAAATATAGAAACAGATATTAGAATGAAATACTTCATTATGGCATTATCTATCAAAGATTATACCTAAGTTGAAATGCAGTTTAAATTATTAAACGGCAGCACGTAATTTTGCCATACTGGCTTTTCCGAATTTGCTTTCGGCGTATTCTTTGGAAATTTGAAGTTTCTTTGCACGTTTCTTTGATGGTAGTTCAAACATAGCATCAACTAGGATGGATTCTATGATTGATCTTAATCCTCGAGCTCCAAGTTTAAATTCAACTGACTTATCTACAATAAATTCAAGCGCATCTTCTTCAAAAACAAGTTCGATATCATCCATTCCAAAGAGTTTCTCGAACTGCTTTGTAAGAGCATTCTTAGGCTCTGTAAGGATTCGTTTTAATGCACTTTTATCGAGAGGGTCAAGATAGGTAAGAACAGGAAGTCTTCCAACGATTTCAGGAATAAGACCGAAGTTTTTCAGATCACTTGGAGCAATGTATTGCAGCAGGTTCTTTCTGTCTACTTTCTCATCTTTAAGTCCAGAGAATGAATAGCCAACAACATTTGTTCTGAGACGCGAAGCTATGATTCTATCAATTCCATGAAATGCACCGCCGGCAACAAAAAGGATATCTTTAGTATTTACACTTATCATTTTTTGCTCAGGGTGCTTTCTTCCACCTTGTGGTGGAACATTTACAGCGGTTCCCTCAAGAAGTTTTAGCAATGCTTGTTGCACGCCTTCACCACTTACATCTCTGGTAATCGAAGGATTATCACTTTTTCTAGCAATTTTATCAATTTCATCAATAAAAATAATACCACGTTCTGCGGCAGCAACGTTATAATCAGCAGCTTGTAATAATCTTGTTAGTATACTTTCAACATCTTCACCCACATATCCGGCTTCGGTTAAAACGGTGGCATCTGCAATGGCGAATGGTACATGCAGCATTCTTGAAATTGTCTTGGCTAATAGTGTTTTACCAGTTCCTGTTTCACCCACCAAAATAATATTTGACTTTTCTATTTCAACCTCATTATCATCGCTTTCCTGTGCAATTCTCTTATAATGATTGTAAACAGCAACCGACAATACTTTCTTTGCATCTTCCTGACCTATAACGTATTTGTCAAGAAAAGCTTTTATTTCAACTGGTTTAAGCAGTTTTGAATGATCGGTTGGGGTGTCAAAAGTGTCGGATGATTCTTCCTTAAGGATAACATTGGCCTGTTCGATACAAAAATTACAAATCTGTGAATCGATACCGGAAACCAATAAATCGGTTTCTGATTCAGGTCTTCCACAAAACGAGCAATGCCCTTTTTCTTTCTTTGCCATATATCCTAAATTTAAGCTGTAGACTTCTATATACGAAGAAATCTATTTTTTGTTCTTAACCAGAACTTCGTCAATCATACCGTAATCCAAAGCTTCTTTCGCTGTCATCCAGTAATCTCTATCAGAATCTTTCCAGATTTTCTTATAGGTTTGTTTACTGTGAGAAGCAATAATTTCGTAAAGTTCTTTTTTAAGTTTCTGAATTTCACGAGCTGTTATTTCGATATCAGAGGCTTGTCCCTGAGCACCACCCATTGGTTGATGAATAAGGATACGTGAATGTGTTAATGCAGTTCTTTTTCCTGCTGTTCCGGCACATAATAATACTGCTGCCATTGAAGCAGCCATACCAGTACAGATTGTTGCTACATCAGGATTGATATATTGCATTGTGTCATAAATACCAAGTCCAGCATAAACTGATCCACCTGGTGAATTCAGGTAAATTTGAATATCACGGTTAGCATCATTTGATTCTAGAAACAACAGCTGAGCTTGTATAATATTAGCTACATAATCATCAATAGGAACTCCTAAAAAGATTATTCTGTCCATCATTAGTCTTGAAAAAACATCCATCTGAGCAATGTTCAGTTGACGTTCTTCGATAATTGTTGGACTAATATAGTTCCCGTATGCCGAATCGTATTTATCTAATGAAACACTGCTTATTCCGCGGTGTTTAACGGCGTATTTTCTAAATTCTGTGCTGCTGTTCATATGACCTCCTAGTCTATTTTTTGTGCGATTTCAATAAATTTGTCCTTGTTAACACTCTTTTTCTTAGGTGTTATTTTTTCTTTGAACAAAGTTATAAGTTTTTCGTCTTGGATGTCATTAAAAATCTTTTGTTTTTCTTCACCGTTACTTAGTACCTGATCTATAATACCTTCAATTTGAGGATTCATCTCTGCAGCACCACCCATCGACATGAAATAACCAGCAACTTTAGCACGTACTTCTTCTTCTGTAACCTGCATAGCATCGCGGTGTTCTTTCAGAAGTTCACCTTCTAGAAGTTGCCATCTAAATGTTCTTGCATAGCTGTCGTATTGAGTGTCAATTTGTTCAGCTGTGATTTTACCTTCATTACTTTCTAATAGCCATCTTCTGAGGAAATCATCAGGAAGTTTAACGTCAGCTATTTTAAGGAGTTCTTTAATTGTGTCGCCTAGGAACTGACGGTCAGTATCTCTCTGGAAATGTTTTTGAAGATCACCTGATAATTCTTTACGGAAATCTTCTTCAGTTTTAATATCCTTTGAAGGGAAAACCTTTTTGTAAAGATCTTCTCCAAGTTCAGGAATTTGAGTTCTTACAATCTTGTCAATTACAAGTTTGTAATCAGATGTTACTTTTTCATCACCTTCTTCATGACGATTTATTAATGCAGCGACTTTAGATTCATCCTTGATAGCTTTCATAAGGTTAAAAGTAATGTCATCACCAACTTTTTTACCAATCAGTTTTTTCTGGATGGTTTTAAGTTTAACATCATCTATTTTCAGGAATCCGTCGTTTTCAACGCCACCTTCAACTGGATTTCCATCTGCATCAACTTCAATAAACTTGCCTTGTAGTGCATCGCCTTCTTCACTTACTTCTGGGTTTTCATCTTCACCAAATCTGCTTTTAACATCTTCTACTGCTGCATCAAGTTCTTTATCATCTATTTTAATAGTATAGAGAGGAACTTTGATATCTTTAGATAGTTCGATTTTAAACTCCGGAGCTAATCCAATATCGAAATAGAAATCAAAATCTTTTTGTGTTGCAAAATCGATACCAGTAGTTTTTTCGGTATTTGGAATTGGATTTCCAAGTACATTGATCTTATTTTCAACTATGTAAGTATTCAAAGCTTCGGATATTGCTTTGTTAACTTCCTCTACCATAACAGCATTTCCGTACATCTTTTTAATCATTCCCAAAGGAACCATTCCTGGTCTGAAACCTGGCATGTTAGCTTTTTTTCTGTATTCTGATAACTGTTTATTAACAGCATCAATATAATCACTTTCCTGAAGTTTAACGTTGATGATGGCTGTAAGATCGCCGGTTGATTCCTGAGTAATATTCATTTAATTATTATTTAATTCAATAAGTGCTGCAGTAATTGCAGAATTATATTTTGAAATGAAAATGTCAACTTGTTTCTATGGGATTTTAAAGCAAAAAGTCTAGCATATGGCTGTATATCAAAACATCAGGTGTTGTGATGCACAAAGCTTTTTGCTAGTGGATGTGCATTATTACCATAATTTAAAATTATAATGATCTGCGTCTTGATTATAATTTATAAAACTTTAAGAACTCTTAAATTTAAATGTGCGGATGAAGGGACTCGAACCCCCACGTCTCGCGACACTAGATCCTAAGTCTAGCGCGTCTACCAATTTCGCCACATCCGCTAATGAACTATTCCCGAATTTTCGGGCTGCAAATATAATATTTTTTTTATTCCAAAACGTGTTTCATGTTTTTTTTGCACGGCATTGTATTTTATCAGATAAATCAAGATAATATGCAGATTTACAATTAATTTGAAAAGGTATTTAATTATAAGTATTGATAGTTTTGGTAGATTTGATGAAATTTGTTATTACATTATGCTGTAATTTTATCAGCTTTTAATATAATATCGTCATATAAACTCCTAAGCTTTGTAAGTTTTCTATTCTTAGAGATGCTCATTAATTTATATGTCCAGCTATCCTTAACCCATAAATAAATTCTAGTCCATCTCCAGCTTATTATTCCTGATAAGGGAAGACTTAGAAGAAAGATTCCAGTAGTGGCCCAATCTCTGGTTACACCAAGTACTATCAACGATTGAAGAATATACATAATTGGGAATAATAATGCGGATAGTACAAATTTAACGCTGCTGCGGAATTGTTCATCAGGCATCTTATTACCTGCAAAAATTGGTAAACTATACGGTATTATATTAACGATAAGTCCGTATACGAATAATGGCAAAGTGCCAAGTAATGAAATTGTTCCCAATAAAACTGAGAAGAAGCAATGCCCTTTTTTATCAATTATTGAATTTGTTAATCCCAGAGATTTCTTTAACTGAGTATATGATGCTACTTTTTCACTCAGTACTGTGATTTCATTTGGTGATTTCTTTTCAAAATCTGCAATCTTTTGAATTGTATGCTGATCTGTTTTTACCCTGTTTCTTTCATCTTTATAATCAATGGCAAGTTTTGCTGCCATCCTACTACGGAATATAACTCTCAATTCATTATAGAGATCATAATATTCCTCACTACGAATATTAGGGATTAGCGGAGCCATATTTCTGCTAAGCTCTTCTTTTATATCATTAAGTGCTTGTGCCTTGTTTTCCTGATACAAATCAACAAAATCAAGCACTGAAACAGGAGTTCCAAATTTTATTACCAGCGAACTTCTGTATTTTGAAAAGTCATCGTAATCAATGCCAACCGGAACTACCTGAATATCAAGTTTGAAATCATTTGCTTCCTGTGTTTTGAACGCCATTCGTGCGAACCCTTTTTTTAGTGGTCGCAAACGCCGAATTCTTGAATGATTTCCTTCGGGTAATATAACCATTGCACTTCCGGCAGTCATTATATCAACAGTTCTTTCAAATACTTTATTGCTTTTCTCAACCGAATCATATCCGTCGCGAACTCTGTATATTGGGAGAATCTTCAAAAAGTAAAGGATGCGGGCAATTGCAGGTTTCTTGAAAATATCGGCCCGAGCCAGAAAAACAAATTGAATTTTTGTACTAAATAGAAGCGCCAGGGCATCCATCAATGCATTTTGATGGTTTGGAGTAAAAATTAATAACTTGTCGTTGGGAATATTCTCCGTTCCAATGACCGTATACTTTCGATAGTATACAATATTATGCCATGCTCGCATTGTATTCCACAACAGGCTGTAGCCCAGTGATTTTTTCTCAATATTATCCAATCCCATTAGCTGGCTGCTGTTTTGGTTTTAGGTACACTAAGTTTAAATTTGCTCCAGTAACCGGCAAGAAGTAATCCCGAAATTATATGCCATATTCCCCACCATGCAGCAATTACTGCCATGCCTCCTAGATGCATTTCGGGAGGGAAGATTTTTGGGTTAAATATTAACGCAAGTGCAAGTCCCGAATTCTGAATACCTGTTTCAATGGCAATAGTTTTTCTATCGTTAACAGGCCTGCGACCAATATAGCCAAGAAAATATCCAGTACCTAGAGCTAATGCGTTATGCACTAATACGATAAGAAATATATAGCCAATGGCCATTTTGAAATATTCAAAATTCTTTGCCAATGCAATTGCTACGATGGCAATAAAAAGTATAATCGATAATTGCTTAATAGGTTTTACAATTTTCAATGTAAAGTTTGGAAACCTATTATTGATAAAAATTCCGAGTACAAGTGGTATACCAAGGATTATCGCCACAGTTTGAAACATTTGATATGGATCTATTTCTAAAGGACGAACTAATTTTTCAGGATCGGTTGCCGAATAAAAATTTACTGCCATATCGCCCCAAAAACTGAAATTCAAGGGTGTGAAAAATAGGGCTCCAACTGTTGCAATGGCAGTTAAACTTACACTAAGTGCAACATTTCCCTTAGCAAGTGATGACATAAAATTTGAAATATTACCTCCCGGACATGCTGATACCAATATCATACCCAAGGCCATTGTTGGAGTAAGGTAATTATGTAATGCAATGGTTAAAAGAAAAGTTAAAAACGGCAGAATCAAGAATTGTGAGAAGAAGCCAAGTACTGCAGACTTTGGATTTTTAATTAGTTTTTTAAAATGGTCAAGTTTAATTTCAAGGGCTACTCCAAACATTACAAATGCTATGGCGATGTTAAGAGTGTGTAAACTATTAGCGCTAAAATTTAATCTTATTTCGTCAAGAGCATAAAGTGCATCCATACATTAAGGTGTTTTGGTCGAATAATTGGCATATATAATAAAATTATTTCAATCATCATATAGATTATAGAAGTATATGATAAATTTAATACGTTTCATTTTACACTAACCTTCTGGAAGTCTTGCTGTAAGCTATTTTTCAACAGTTGATAGTTAACTAATAATTTCTTTAACCCTATTGTGCATTTCATAGATTGCTATTTTTGCGACAAATTAGAATAAATGTCTGCTGAATACACTGAAGATAGCATACGGTCCCTCGATTGGAAGGAACACATAAGGCTAAGGCCTGGTATGTATATTGGCAAACTTGGGGATGGAAGTTCACAGGATGATGGTATATATGTTCTTATAAAAGAGATTATCGATAACTCAATCGATGAGTTCGTTATGGGACACGGAAAAGAAGTTGAAGTTACTGTAAGTGATAAAATCGTGACAATCAGGGATTATGGTCGTGGTATGCCACTTGGAAAAGTAAATGAATGTGTTAGTAAAATTAACACAGGAGCCAAGTATGATTCTAAGGTTTTTAAAAAGGCAGTGGGATTGAATGGTGTTGGTTCAAAAGCAGTAAATGCATTATCTGAAAATTTCAGAGCGCAATCCATTCGTGAAGGTAAGACAAAGGTTATTGAGTATTGCAGAGGAGCTGTAATTGAGGATAATTCAATTGCAAAATCAGACGAGAAACAAGGAACAAAGATTGTTTTCACTCCTGATTCAGAAATTTTTGGTAATTACCACTTTTTAAGCGAGTATATTGAAGAAATGCTCTGGAATTATGTATTCCTAAATAATGGCATTACAATTATTTTCAATGGTGTTAAAATGCAGGCCAAGAATGGTTTGCTCGACCTTCTTGAACATAATATTAATGGTAATGGCCCGGTTAGATATCCAATAATTCATATAAAAGAGGGAGATTTTGAATGTGCATTTTCGCATAGCTCAAGATCCTATAGTGAAGAGTATTTTTCGTTTGTAAATGGACAACATACTACTCAGGGAGGAACGCACCAAACCGCTTTCCGCGAGGCAATTGTTAAGACAATTCGTGAGTTTTATAATAAGGATTTTGATACAAGTGATATTCGCTCATCTATAATTGCAGCGATCAGTATTAAGGTTCAGGAGCCGGTTTTTGAATCACAAACTAAAACCAAACTTGGTTCTCAAACCATTGAACCTGATGGACAAAGCATCAGAAATTATGTGAATGATATAATTAAGCGAAATCTTGATAATTTTCTTCATATTCACACTGAGACAGCAGAAATACTACTAAAGAAAATCCTACAGTCGGAGAAGGAACGCAAGGAAATGGCGGGTATTAAAAAGCTTGCCCGTGAGAGTGTTAAGAAAGCTAGCCTTCACAATAAAAAACTTAGGGATTGCCGAGTACATTTCAATACAAATCATGAGAAACGGCTTGATACAACTTTGTTTATTACAGAGGGTGATTCAGCAAGTGGTTCCATTACCAAGTCCCGTGATGTACAAACTCAGGCCGTGTTCAGCTTAAAAGGTAAACCTTTGAACTGTTATGGGTTAAGTAAGAAAATTGTTTATCAGAATGAAGAGTTTAATCTTCTGCAAGCAGCTTTAAATATAGATGAAGATCTTGAAAATCTGAGGTATAACAATATTGTTATTGCCACAGATGCCGATGTTGATGGAATGCATATCAGGTTGTTGTTATTAACATTTTTTCTGCAGTTTTATCCTGATTTGGTAAAAGCAGGTCATGTTTATATATTGCAAACTCCATTATTTAGGGTTAGAAATAAAAAGTCGACAAAATATTGCTACAATGATGATGAAAAGATTAAGGCAATAAAAACCTTAAATCCAAATCCTGAAATCACGCGATTTAAAGGCCTTGGAGAGATTTCTCCATCTGAGTTTAAGCATTTCATTGGTAGTTCAATCAGACTTGATCCAGTTATTCTTCGCAGAGAATCATTGGTTGATGAAACTCTATCATTTTACATGGGAAAAAATACTCCCGATCGTCAACAGTTTATTATCAACAACCTTCGTATTGAAGAAGATATAGATGCTCAAACTGAGCAGAAAGTAGCTTAGTAAGCTACTTATTAATGAGCATTGATTCATAATGCGTCAGATACATACGGATTGTAACGCTGCTTAACTTCTTTTTCCGTAGATTTACGCTCAAAATTAGTAATACAATATGCTTGAACTTTGGACTATTGATGCCATATGGATTTCAGTAGCTTTCATCCTTGGGATGCTTGCAAAAAAGCTAAACCTTCCGCCGTTAATCGGATTTCTTGCAGGAGGCTTTTTAATTAATTATGCAGGCTATAATGATGGAGGCATTGCCCTCGACGTAGTAGCTGACCTCGGTGTTATGTTATTGCTTTTTACCATAGGTTTAAAGCTAAATGTCAAATCACTTCTGTCACGAGAAATATGGCTAACAACTTCACTACACATGATTATCAGTGTGCTTGCATTAGGCTCACTGGTTTTTGTAATTAGCTGGTTTGGAATATATTCTATGACTGCGCTATCCATAGAAAGTGCCATGTTGATTGGCTTTGCATTAAGTTTCTCGAGTACAGTATATGCAGTTAAAGTATTAGAAGATAGAGGCGAAATGAATTCGTTTCATGGGCGTGTAGCAATTGGAATATTAGTGTTACAGGATTTAATTGCAGTGATGTTTTTATCCCTCTCAAAAGGGACATATCCAACATTGTGGGTGCTCGGACTGCCCATTTACCTATTTATTATAAGATGGGTTTTTATCAAGATTCTTGATATGCTTGATCATGGTGAATTACTAACACTATTCGGCTTCTTTGGAGCATTTGTTGCTGGCGCCATTGCTTTTGATTTTGTAGGACTTAAACCCGATTTGGGAGCATTAATAATTGGTGCACTACTGGGATCACATAAAAGAGCAAAAGAGTTGTCGAAGCAAATGATGGGTTTCAAGGACTTTTTCCTGATTGCCTTTTTTCTGGATATAGGAATGTCACAGCTGCCTACGATTAGCACATTGGTTATTGCCTTAATTCTTATGGTTGCAATTCCGTTGAAAGGTACATTATTTATATTCTTGTTAACACGACTTAATTTGCGGGCTCGAACTGCATGGCTTGGTACTCTTAGTCTTGCTAATTACAGCGAATTTGGTTTAATAACAGGTGCCATCGGTGTGCAGCTGGGAATTATTGATAACCAATGGATGATAATAATTGCTGTTGCGGTATCATTGTCATTTTTACTTGCCTCGCCTCTTAACACAAGATCACATATGCTGTTTGATAAATACAAGCATGTGCTAATGAAGTTAAATACAAAAAGAGTGCATCCGGATGATGAGCCGGTTTATTTAGGCGATGCAAAAGTGTTAATTTGTGGAATGGGCCATATTGGTAGAGCAGCATATCATCAGCTTTCTGCTGATTTTGGTCACAGAATAATAGGTATCGATTATGATAAAGAAGTAGTCTCCAGGCTAACAGAATCGAATAAAAACGTTGTATGGGGTGATAGTACTGATAGTATCTTCTGGCAAAATGTAAATATGCAGGACGTTGAGTTTGTGCTTATCACTATGGATGATCATGCTTCTAATCTGAATACCGCTATAGCCTTACAATGTTGTAGGTTAAAGACTTTCTCGATTGGCGCTCCTGGTCATTTTCTTGATGAGATTACAGAACTTAAAGAAGCAGGTGTATCTTTTGTTTATAATTATTATAGCAGGGCAGGAGCAGAATATGCTTCAAGCTTTATGAATTTTGTTAAAAACAGAAATGAGGAAAACTTAGCTCCTTAATTTAATCAACAGATTAAATGCTAGATACAATGCCCAAAAATCAGTTGTCAAAATACCGAAAACGCCATATTCAATTTGTGAATAATAAAGCTGCCAAGGCTATTATTGATAATAAATTAATCGAAAAGGGCGATAAAGTATTAATTGCCGTTAGCGGAGGAAAGGACTCTTTAGCATTATTGGAGGTGTTATCTACCTTAAGGAGATATGATTTTCTGGATTTTAAAATTGAAGCTGTACATATTGATGTTGATGAGGTTCCATATAAGGTAAGCAAGGAGGAATTAGAACAACTTTGCGCGAACCTAGGTGTGAAAATAAGTTTTATTAAAGTGATGGCTGGTATAGAAGAAGATGGTGACAAACCACCATGTTTTGTATGTGCGTGGCATCGCCGAAAGGCAATTTTTAGGTTCTCTGAAGAAAATGGTTTTGATAAGGTTGCCATGGGGCATCATATGGATGATGCCGTTGAGACATTAATAATAAATATTTCATACCATGGAAATATAAGTTCAATTCCTCCGAAGTTGGAGATGTTCAATGGGGCTATAACATTGATAAGGCCACTTATATTGCTCACCAATAAGGATATGCAGGAATATGCCAATATTAGGAATTTTCCGAAACAAACCGAATCATGTCCTTTTGAAGATAAAACACGTAGAAACCTTGCAAAAAGTATCGTAGAACAGATGAAAGAGATACATCCAAATGCTGCAAAGAATATCTTCAATTCAATGGGAAATATTGATAAGGAGTACTTACCGTTTTGATATCTCTCTTATTGATGTAACTAGTGTGATTTTTCGCACGCTCCAATAATGCAAGGCCTTTCTAACTATTCCAATATGGTTTACCCATCGGAAGAACAGCCTTTCCAGCAACATCAGAAAGAATAGTTCCGGCCATCATATACCAGGCTGATAATGCACAGCCAATCAGCACATAAGCAGCTATTACATTAAATATTGCAGGGCCAAAATGGCCAATATCGAGTAGTACAAATCCTGCTAGTAACAGGAAAAAAGTAATGGCCATAGCTTTATGAACACGTAATGAAATAACAAACATTATCAAAGTATATAAAGTCCAAACTACGAGATACCAACCTACATCCGTTTTTGATGGAGTAAAGATATTGTAGTGACTTAATAACCAAATAATTCCCAAGCCAATCCAAAAAGCACCATAAGAAACAAAGGCGCTATAACCAAAAGTGTTTCCGGTTTTTTGCTCCTGAAATCCTGCAATTAATTGAGCTAAGCCACCAAAAATAAAAGCAGGTGCTAAAACTACTCCCACGCCACATAAGCCTAAGTTGTGTATTTGAAGAATAAAGGTTGTTAATCCAAATCCTGCTAAACCAACAACAGCAGGGTTTGCAAATTTCTTTTCTGACATAATAGTGATTTTTGTATTAGATTAATAAAGTAGGCGAAAATAGCATTTTAATGCATTGTTGATTATGTATATCTATAATATTTTGGAACAGCATAATCTATTATATCTCACACGTTACGGAAGTAATTCTGACCTCAGTCTTCTGTATACCGACTTCTAATACTCATCCCAACTTTTTACAACCAGGTCCTCAGGCTTATAACGTGTAATTGCATAAATAAAAGCACTTGCAAGTCGGGCATTCGTAATCAATGGTATATTGAAGTCAACGGCTGCCCGTCGAATGGTATAGTCATTATCGAGCTCTTTTTGACTTAGTTCTCTTGGTATATTTATAACAAGGTCAATATTCTTTTCCTTTATGAGCTTATATGCGTTTGGTTCTTTTTGAATATCAGGCCAATACACCATGGTGGAGCTTATGCCATTTTCTCTAAAAAAATCATGAGTTCCTTTGGTCGCAAATAGGCTAAAGCCATTTTCAACCAGTAGCCTCCCACTTTCAAGCAGTTCTGTTTTCGACCTCATTGGACCTGATGATATCAGAACATTTTTCTTAGGGATTTTATATCCCACTGAAAGCATTGATTTTAGAATTGCTTCATAATAATCATCACCGATGCAGCCTACCTCACCGGTTGAAGCCATATCAACTCCCAATACTGGATCAGCTTTGCTTAATCTTGAAAAAGAAAATTGTGATGCTTTAACTCCAATATAATCAATATCAAATAGTGATTTGTTAGGCTTTTCAACCTTTAATCCAAGCATGACTTTGGTGGCATATTCGATGAAGTTGGTTTTCAGAACTTTCGATACAAACGGAAAACTTCTGGAAGCACGTAAATTACATTCTATTACTTTGATATCATTATCTCTGGCAAGGAATTGAATATTAAAAGGTCCGCTAATTTGAAGTTGTTCTGCAATTTGTCGAGAGATCTTCTTAATCCTTCTTATGGTTTCCACATAAACCTTTTGAGGTGGGAACATTATTGTTGCATCTCCTGAATGAACTCCTGCAAACTCTATATGCTCAGAAATTGCATAAACAACAATCTCACCCTTATCTGCAACAGCGTCCATTTCAATTTCTTTTGCATCGAGAAGAAACTTCGAAACAACAACAGGATACTGTTTTGAAACCTGAGTCGCGAGATTTAGAAAATGCTCAAGTTCATCCTTATTGGATACAATGTTCATTGCCGCTCCGGAGAGTACATATGAAGGTCGGATAAGAACGGGAAAACCAACCTTTTCTGTAAAAGTAACCACATCATCTATGCTGCTTAATTCTTTCCATTCAGGTTGGTCAACCCCAATGTTGTCGAGCATTGCAGAAAACTTATGCCGATTCTCAGCCTGATCGATATTTGTAGGGTGTGTTCCTAGAATTTTAACATTTTCATTGTAAAGTCTCATTGCAAGATTGTTCGGAATTTGGCCACCGGTGGATACTATCACACCTTTGGGTATTTCCAATTCAATGATATCAAGAGTTCGTTCCAGACTTAATTCCTCAAAATAAAGACGGTCACTCATATCATAGTCGGTGCTCACAGTTTCAGGGTTGTAATTTATCATTACTGACCTGTATCCTAGTTTTTTAACCGTTTGAGAAGCCACCACGCACGACCAGTCGAATTCAACACTACTTCCGATTCTGTAGGCACCAGAGCCAAGTATAATTACAGAATTATCATCATTTTGGAATTCTATATCATTTTCTACGCCATGATATGTCATGTAGAGGTAGTTTGTTTGTGCGGGATGTTCGGCAGCCAATGTGTCAATTTGTTTTACGCATGGTAAAATACCGAGTGATTTCCTGAATTTTCGTACATCAAGAATATCATCATCAACAGCACCAATTTCTTTATCTTTATGTATTAGGCGTGCAATTTGAAAGTCTGAAAACCCATTCTTTTTACATTTGAGGAGCATGTCAGCATTTAACTCAACCAATGAATCAATCTTTGATAGTTCTTTTTTAACCTCATAAATATTTGCAAGTTTCTCAAGGAACCATCTATCGATTTTTGTTTTTTCAAAGATTTCTTCAACAGTCCAGCCTTGTTTAAAAGCCTGTGCAATGGCAAATATTCTTGTGTCGGTTGGATTTGAGAGACTTTCTTCAATATCATCGATTTCCAATTCTCTATTTCCGACGAAACCGTGCATTCCGAGCCCCACCATACGAAGTCCTTTTTGAATTACTTCTTCAAAGCTTTTTCCGATTGCCATTATCTCGCCAACACTCTTCATGCTTGAGCCAATTTCTTTTGAAACTCCAAGGAATTTGTTCAAATCCCATCTGGGGATTTTTACAACCATGTAATCAAGTGCCGGCTCAAAAAATGCTGTGGTTGTTTTAGTAACACTGTTCTTTAGCTCATGCAAACCATAACCAAGCCCCAGTTTTGCAGCAACAAATGCCAGTGGATATCCGGTTGCTTTGGAAGCCAATGCACTTGAGCGTGACAATCTTGCGTTTACTTCAATAACTCTGTAATCTTCCGAATCAGGGTCAAGAGCATATTGTACATTACACTCACCAACAATGCCGATTGATTTAACTATTTCGATGGATATCTTACGCAGTTTATGGTATTCTCTGTTTGTCAGAGTTTGAGATGGGGCAACAACGATACTCTCTCCAGTGTGAATTCCCAGAGGGTCAAAATTCTCCATATTACAAACAGTAATACAGTTATCATATCGATCCCTAACAACCTCGTACTCAACTTCCTTCCAGCCTTTTAGTGATTCTTCCACAAGTATTTGATCAGAAAATGAAAACGCTTTTGTCGCAAGTTTTATAAGTTCTTCTTTATTTGAACAAAAACCACTTCCTTGTCCACCAAGTGTGAATGCAGCTCTAACTATTATTGGAAAACCTGTTTTTTCTGATGCTAAAACGGCCTCATCAATAGATGTCACTGCAATGGAGTCGGGAGTATCCACATTAATCGAATGAAGTTTGGAAGCAAATCTTTCACGGTCTTCTGTTTCCATAATTGCTTCAACCTGTGTTCCAAGAACTTCTACGTTGTATTTTGAAAACACACCAGCTTCATGAAGTTCAACACCACAATTTAATGCAGTTTGTCCTCCAAAAGCGAGAAGTATCCCATCGGGTTTTTCTTTTTCAATAATCTTCTCTACAAAATACGCAGTAACCGGTAAGAAGTATATTTTGTCAGCAATATCTTCTGATGTTTGTACAGTAGCTATATTAGGATTTATTAATACTGTCGAAATTCCTTCCTCTTTTAAGGCTTTCAGTGCCTGTGAACCGCTGTAGTCGAATTCACCAGCTTCACCAATTTTTAGAGCTCCAGAGCCGAGGATGAGAACTTTTTTTATTGTTGTCATTGGTTGGTTATTAGTCATTAGTTGTTGGTCATTAGTCATTTGGTCATTTTTCATTGGTTTTCCATTTCTCAATTGCTTCAATAAAGTAACCGAACAAGAATGCTGTATCTGTTGGTCCGCTTGAGGCTTCAGGGTGAAACTGTGTGGTGAAGAATGGTTTGGTCGTATGGATTAAACCTTCATTACTATCATCATTGAGATTTTTGAAGTAGATATTCCAATCGGTTGGAACAGTATTGCTATCAACTGCAAAGCCATGGTTCTGAGAAGAAAGATATGCTTTATTTGTACCTACTTCAAGAACGGGTTGATTATGACTTCGATGACCGAATTTAAGTTTGTAGGTTGATGCTCCTGATGCAAGGGAGACAAGTTGATGGCCCAAACAGATACCGAAAATCGGTTTTGTGTCGCTTAGAGAATCTTTCAGGTTATTAATTGTGGCTGTGCATGATTCGGGATTACCCGGACCATTTGAAATAAATAATCCATCATATTCTTCATTTGAATAATTATAATCCCATGGTACTCGGATAACCGTAGTGTCATATCTTAATAAATATCTGATTATATTGTATTTAACGCCGCAATCAATGAGTAGGATTCGATTTTTTCCATTACCGTAAACAACTTTTTCTTTAGTGCACACTTGATCAACAAGGTTGTCGTTATTAGGATCATAGTATGGGATATCTTTATCAAAAATGATTTTGGCCAACATAGCACCCTTTTCTCTAATGTGCTTAGTTAGTTTGCGGGTATCGATACCAAATAGCCCAGGAACTTTTCCTTCTTTCAACCAATCACCTAATCCCATTGTAGCGTTCCAGTGATTATATTTTTCTGAGTAATCAGAGATTATCAAAGCACTAATATGAATTCTGTCTGATTCAAAATTCTGTAGCATATTATCTTCAGTTTTCTTTCCGGGCACACCGTAATTTCCGATTGAAGGATAGGTGAGAACCAGAAGTTGACCTTTGTATGATGGATCGGTCAGGCTTTCCGGGTAACCGGTCATAGCTGTGTTGAAAACTATTTCACCGGCAACCGACTCTTCATGGCCAAATGAAAAACCTGTAAATTTTGCTCCATCCTCAAGAATTAGCGTCGCCTCTCGGTATTGTGTCATATACATTGAATTTAATTTTAGGGCATAAAAAAAGACGGTCGAACCGTCTTGCCATGTGTGATAAATATGAAACAACGCCAGGGTTGGGTGATACTGAGTTTGATTTTAATCTGACGTGTATATTTCTTGTCATATTAAAAAGCAAAAATAGGTAATGGAACAAAACGAAAGATGTTATTAAATAACAATTGCTAACATCATTATTAACAATTTTGATTTATTCAGGCAAGTTTAAATTCTCGATTTGAACCAAAGAGTTACCAGATTTTAAGGATATTAAATTGCAAATTAAACCAGCTAATAAACAAAAAAGCCCCCTGAAATTCAGGAGGCTCTTGATATAGTTGGTTAGTTAACTATGCTAATTTGTGCTCAGCAACGAAATCGTTAAGGATTCCTTCAAGGCTTGGCTGACCAATTTCCTGTAAGTCATAATATACTCTTGTTGAAGGTTTCTTAATATTAACAATACGTTGAAGGTCAATAGGAGTACCAATAACAACAGAATCACACTCGGTGTTGTTAATTGATGTTTCAAGGTCTTTTAATTGTTGATCACTGTATCCCATGGCTGGAAGAAGTACTCCGATATTTGGATAAATCTCGAAAGTTTCCGCTAATTTTCCAACAACGAATGGACGAGGATCGATAATTTCAGCAGCACCAAATTTCTGAGCTGCAACAGTACCAGCACCTAGTTTCATTTCACCGTGAGTAAGTGTTGGGCCATCTTCCACAACAAGTACTTTTTTACCTTTGATTACAGAAGGATCATCAACTGCAATTGGAGAAGCAGCATCTACAACTATTGCATTAGGTGCCACTTTATGGATGTTTTCTCTTACTGTTTGGATACCTTCTGGAGAAGCGCTATCCATTTTGTTGATAACAGCAACGTCAGATAATCTTAATGTAACCTCACCAGGATAGTATTTTAACTCATGTCCTGGACGGTGAGGATCAACTACAGTCATGTTAAGATCTGGTTTGTAGAATGGGAAATCATTATTTCCACCATCCCATAATATTATATCACATCCATCAGGATCGTTTTCAGCAGCTCTAACGATTGCTTCATAATCAACACCTGCATAAATTACATTACCACGTACAACGTGTGGTTCGTATTCTTCCATTTCCTCAACAGTACATTTGTGTTTAGCAAGATCTTCAACAGTAGCAAAACGTTGAACAGCTTGTTCAGCAAGGTTACCATAAGGCATAGGGTGACGGATAGCAACAACTTTTAATCCTTTTGCCATCATATACTCAATAACTTTACGTGAAGTCTGGCTTTTACCACACCCTGTTCTAACAGCACCAACTGCAATTACAGGTTTGGTACTTTTTACCATTGTGTCCTCAGGTCCGAGTAATACAAAGTTTGCACCAGCAGCATTTACAATGGCACTTACTCCCATAACTTTGTCATATGTTACATCACTATATGAAAATACACAATCATCTATATTAAGATCTTTAATAAGTTGAGGTAGTTCAGCTTCAGCATAAATTGGGATACCATCAGGATAAAGGTCACCTGCTAATTCTACAGGATACTTTCTTCCATCAATGTCAGGAATTTGAGCTGCAGTGAAAGCAACCACGTTATAGTCTTCATTTCCACGGTAATATGTGTTGAAATTATGAAAATCTCTTCCCGCTGCACCAATAATAATTACATTCTTCTTCATAAAAATTAGTGTTAAAAAATTACTTAAATCTGATATAATCTATTAATCGAACAAAATTAGGATTTTTACTGAATTTAAGTGTGATTTTCTTAACAGAATTGTAATTTATAATGTTCTAAATAGTAAGGTTATTATCTATTTTAAGATAGTTTTCCAACCTTTCTGGCTTTTAATCGATGTTTCATAATGTACAGAAATACAAGCAAATACTATTTGTATTAATTATAAATTACATAAAAGTCTTGACAAATGCTAGATAATAGTTCTATATTTGTATAGTTCAAAAAAAGTGAAGTATCAAATTTATCAAACAAAAATTGAACAAAATGATAGCTAAATCAAAATTGCGTGGACCCATTGGAAGAGCTTATCCAATTGCAGTAATATTGACATATATTTTTGTTGCAATAGAGATACTAATAAAACACTGGATGAATAATAATGGTTATGACATCGAGGTGGTTCCTATAATAGCTGCTTGCACATTTGCTGTATTTTTTATTGTTATGGGGATAATTCAGATAATGAAATATAAACTCTGGATTTACCTGATTCTTGGGATACTTTTTGGAATTGGAACATTCTTGAGCATGGCACATTATATATATCCGGTTCTTAATTGGGGAATATACATTATTAATTTTCTTGTCATTGTTTTATTTATAGTACTTAAATGGTCTGTTCTTTATTCACAGGAGCGACTTGAGATTAATACACGCAGACTATTTAAACTTTCAGTGCGTATTATAGAAGATGTTTCAGAAGGATATACCAATAGGCCTCTCTCATATGGTAAGCTCGATTATTCTCATTATGAACTAAATGGATTTATAAACTATATAGCGAGTAATTACATTGGTACAGTTGTTACAAAAGATAATATTAGCTATATCACTTTTTCGCTGGGAATTAGCACATTAAAGGGCTTGAGCCCTACTAAGTATACTTACATTTCATTTGATAATAATGGAAATGTAACAGTTAATATTTCCGAATACGATTACAATCAATATAAACAGAAATACAGTTTCGATCAGTTATGTAATACCATGGGAAAAGTAATGGTTGGATTTTTAGAGTATTATAAAAATGGCCATGAATCCCGCATTGTAACTGACCTGAAATCAGTTAAATAATAAACTTAAAATTAGAAATCATGGAAAAACTCTTAATAGTTATAGCAGTCCTTGGAATGTTAGTTTTCGTTGTCACATCAGTTATGATATATGATTATATGATAAAAAGAGGCGAGAAAGCCAATTTCTTTTTAATGCGGCTTTATATTATTCCTTATGCTATCAAGTACAAGGAAATAACAAAAAAAGAAACAGGAAAAACAGGAAAATTATTCTATGCCTGGATAATATCAGTTAATACTGCTCTGGCGTGTATTATATTAGTAGGCCTTTTAAAGTAAATACTACAAAAATGAACTACCGAAGAAAACTTAAATCCAGCAGCAGTGTATCCATCTTTATACCTGCATTTATCTCCTACATACTATTTTTGGGAGCTCTAATGATTTTTGACCTAAAGGTTGCGTTAAGAATAATGGGAGCAACAATTCTAATATATGCTTTGCTTTCATTATTGCCATATTTCAGAACCAAAAACTATGGATTTCTGCTATCAAGTATTTTTATGTTTATACTATCAGCTTTTATGTTGACCTTACCTGCGGAATCGATCGTGGATGGTATAAGAGATACGATTCCTGCATATTCTGCATTATTGATGATTGTGATAATAGTTATGATGGTGATACTAATATATCTTTCTTCGACAAGAAAACTGAAATGGAGAGGAACGGAAATATTCGAAATGGCAGCTGACAATATTGAGGAGAGCACCGAAAGTTATACAGCACGCCCCAGGCCAATAATGAAGATTGATTATTCAAATTCTGAGTTACGGGAGTTTGCTGAGTTCTTAAGCAGAAAATTGATTTGCTTAACTTTCAAAGAAGACAATAGATATGTATTTATGCCGGTTAAAACCGGAGAAGAGATTCCATTACTTTACAAACCCACCATCGACTATGAAGAGCGATCATGGATTGCCTTTGATTTTGATGGTAATGTGAGTGTAAACATCGCCAAAAAAGATTATTTCTTCTATAAAGATGATTTAGATTTTGATCAGTTATGTGACTCGATGGGACAACTGTTTCTTGAGTTTTTTGAGCTTTTTAAAAAGGGAAATGAAGTTAGGATTATTGATCGTATGGATGAATTGAGAGTAAGTGTTTTCCAATGATTAATTAGAGTGATATTAAATCTCAAGAATTAAAAATAATCTTATATGGATTTTAAAAATGCAGCAAAATTTGGTTCCTTTATTTCGAAGGATTATGCTAAACCTTTGTTTAAGCTGCTACTTATGTATAAAAGTATTTCAGCTTCGGAAGCGGCATCTAGATTGGGAATTCATATAAGAACCGTTCAGGATTTTATGGAGGCGATGACTGAACTTGAAATTCTTACCAAGGAGGAAGTCTATGAAAGAAAACGACCCTATTTCAGATATACTCTGAAAAAAAATACAATAAAGCTGGAACTCAATCTGGCCGATCTTGTTGAAGGGAACAATGACCAAAGAAATGGTTATCATAAAATCAGGGAACAAAAAAATTCAGGTGCCAGATTTACCACCGCACGAAACGGGCAATTTTTCAGTAGTATAGCAATCTGGGAAGGAAAAGGTCGTGATGGTAAGGAAAGAAGAATAAATCTTACAGAGTCTCAAGGAAGGTTTTTATTTAATTTGCCATTCCCAAATGCTGATTTTATGAGTCAGGCTCAGATAATGGAAAAAGCAGAAATAAACAATGAACACGATAGGGAAGTTGCTGATATTATTAAACTATTAATCGAATATGGGATAGTTGAGGTAGGAGACTAATCAACTGATTAAATATCCTCTTTCATGACATAAACATATTACTAATTATATTTTCCTGTCTTATTTATAACAGCTATAAATATGGCTGTTAGAAATCTTGGGCTAAATAATATTTTACTTTTACATAACAAATAATAATGAAAAATATTTACTGACCTAAAACCATAGTCCATCCTTTCAAATTTTAACCAATATTAAAGAAAAATGAAAAAAGCAAATCTAATGATTTCAGTCATTCTGTTATCAGTAATTTCCTTGTATGCAGGGAAAAAACCAATTAAATATGGTAGAGTCGATAAGGAAGCTCTTGAGATGACGGTTTGTGCATTGGATTCGACAGCTTCGGCTGTGGTTCTCTGTGACTATGGTTATTTTAACGGTTCCACATATCAGTTTACCAGAACTTTAAGAATAAAGATACTGAGAAAAGAAGGCCTTAATTATGCAAGTAGAGTTTTTCATGTACCCGATGACTATAATATTAAAGGTGTTACTTATAATCTCGTTGATGGTGAGGTTGTTGAGAGTAAATTGAAAAAATCACAAATATTTTCTGAACGTGTGTATCGTAACTATTTCAGGCAAAGAGTAACAATGCCAAATGTTGAGGTAGGTTCAGTTTTTGACATTCAGATTACTTCACTTGGGTTACCAATGGAATGGTATTTTCAACAGACTATCCCTGTTTTGAGAAGTGAGTTGGTGCTTGAGTCAACAATATATGTTAGTTATCGTAAGAATTTTTTCGGATACTTCCCACTTAGCAGAGGAGAGAATGAAAGCTGGTTAGCTCTTAACGTTCCTGCGTTTAAGGAAGAACCTTTTATGAATTCTTCAGAAAACTATATCACAAAGTTTGAGTTCGATATAATAGAAGTATCATTTCCGGGATATTTCAAAAATGTAACTTCTGACTGGGAGAGTCTTTCAAACACTCTCTATCAATTTGACCATTTTGGAGTCCCTTTGAAATCAGTAAATTTGTTTCTCAAATCAATGGCTAAAGTAATTAATAAGAAGAATCTTAATGATGAAGAGAAAATTATTGCAGCAGTTGATACATTACATAGTATAAAATGGAATGGTTATAATAGATTACTTACAACGGAGAAAGAATTACGATTTCAATATTCAAAGGGAGTTGGTAATTCTGCTGATATTAATTTAGGATTAGTTGTGTTATTAAGAAAACTGGGGTTCGAAACATACCCGGTAGTTTTAAGTACAAGGTCAAATGGTTTAATGTCAATAGTCTCTCCTACTCTGGAAAAACTGAATTATGTTGTTGCTCTAACTAAATTGAATGGTAAATTCATTTTGGTTGATGCCACTGAAGAACTATTGCCTTATAACCTTGTGCCTCCGCGCTGCTTAAACCAAAAAGGCAGGATTATTGACAGAGATACAACTGCATGGTTTAGTATTGTTCCACAGGGTAAATACAAATCTGTTTCTCAATATAATCTGACATTAGACAGTGAAATGAACCTTAGCGGCAAGCTTGTAAATGCTTATTATGATTATGCTGCTTATGATATCAGAAAGGAAATTGAAAAAATAGGGGACGTGGATGATTATATCGATAATAATGCAAAAACTGGTTTAATAATTAATGAGGCTGACATTGAGAATGTGGACGATATTTATTCTCCATTGAAAGAAACTTTTGATGTTACAATAGAAGATGTTGCTATTGTTACCGATTCATTAGTATATCTGCAACTAATGCCCTTCAATAAGCTTGAAGCTAACTCTTTCAATAATGATGAACGACTGTACCCAATTGATTTTACATATCCAAGGGAACGTTCAGGTACCATTTCCATAACACTTCCTAACAATGTTGAAGTTATAGAAATCCCAGAACCATTACGTTTGGGTATGCCTGATAAGTCGGTGGATTATATTTATAGCGTATCACAAATAGGCAATAAAATTATTTTGAATTATCGAATGAGGATAGTTAAACCAATGATTTATGTTTCTGAATATCCAAATCTCCGTACGATGTATGAGTATGTTATTCAGAAAGAGGATCAACCATTAGTGCTAAGGTACAATTGATTCTGATATTATAAACACACACAAGAATGTTTAATATAGACAACAACAATTTCCTTAGGGTAATGTTCTTTACTGTAATCATTCAGGTTTTTGCCATGCAATATGCAGTTGCCGGCAGTAAACCAGAATACAAGATCGCAAATATCTCAAAGGAATTAAAAAAAGGAGCATCTTCAGTTATTAGAAATAGTGAACTAATTTATGAAGTCACATCTAAATCAAGTGCGGTTTATTCGGTGAAGAAAGTTATATCAATATTGAATAAAAGTGCATTAGAAGATGCCACTTTAGTTCAGTATTATGACAAGTTTTCTAAAGTTAAAAAGGCCAAAGTGGTGGTTTATGATGAGTTTGGAAACGAGGTGAAGAAGTTGAAATATGATGATATCAAGGATTTTAGTGCTGTTGATGGCGGAACTGTATTTTCAGATGCACGTGTCAAGTTGATAGATCCTGAATACCAGACAATTCCATTTACTGTAGAGGTAGTTTATGAGATTGTTTATTCAGGAATTGTTGGAACTCCAATATGGTCTTATTATCCGGGATACGAAACTTCTATTGAGAAATCTTCTTTAACTGTAATTAGCTCCGAGTCAAATCCCATTCGTTATTATCAGGTTAATACCAAGATGGAGCCTACTAAAACTAAAGAGGGTGATGATCTGATTCTGAAGTGGGAAGTTTCAAATTTGCCTGCAATTAAATGGGAATGTTTTTCATCTACATTCTATGAAAACACTCCAACAATATTTACTGCCCCTTCATTTCTTGTAGTAAGTGGTTATATTGGAAATGCCAGAAGCTGGGATAAATTGGGCGAATGGATTTCAGTATTGAATGAAGGGAGAAGCGAATTACCGGAGGAAACAGTTACCGAGTTAAAATCATTATTGTCCGACTCACTTTCTGAAAAGGAAACAATTAAGATGCTTTATGAGTGGATGCAGGATAAAACACGATATGTAAGCATACAGATTGGTATTGGTGGATGGCAGCCCATTGATGCAAAAGATGTTGATAAGTATTCATATGGCGACTGTAAAGCTCTTACAAACTATATGCATGCAATATTAAAAGTTGCAGATATAAAATCTTATTATACCTTGGTACGTGCAGGTAGCAGAACCCGAAATATAATAGCAGATTTCCCTAGTAATCAGTTTAATCATGCTATTCTTTGCGTACCTGTTGATAATGATACTATTTGGCTTGAATGTACAAGCCAGACAAATCCTTTCGGGTATCTTGGAACCTTTACGGATGATAGAGATGTACTTGTAATTGGAGATGATGGAGGTGTACTGGTAAGAACTCCTCTATACGGAGAAGAAGAAAATCGGTTGGTAACAAAAGCTGTTGTAAATTTTGATAGTTATGGTGATGGTAGTGCAAATATCAAGATGTGTAACACAGGAATATATTACGATGATAGATTGCCTGTTGTTTCATATCCTGAAAAGCGTCAAAAGGAATTTATCATTGATAATATTGATATTCCGAGTTTTGAACTAACTGACTATTCTTTTCATTTAACTAAGAACGAAATTCCAGTTATTGAGGAAGATCTTGATCTCCGTATAAAGAGTTATGTTTCTAAAATAGGGACACGACTTTTCTTTGAAATAAACCTGATCAATAAATATAAATATAATTTTCGCAGATCAAAAATCCGAAGAAATGAAATAGTCATCAGGAGATCCAGAATGGAAACTGACACTGTTATTTATCAGATCCCTGCTGGATATAAGGTAGAAGCCATTCCGGAAGCTATTTTTCTGCAGGCTGATTTTGGCCATTATATAACCGATGTATTGGTTGAAGATGATTCAATCACCTATGTAAGGAATTTCAAAATTAACAAAGGAAATTATAATAAGGAAAAATATATCGATTTTAAGAAATTTATAAACAATATCAGTAGCTCAGATAATCAGAAAGTAGTTCTTGTAAGTGAGAATTAGGAATTATTAATGTAAAAAGGAAGCCGAAATTATAAATATGGTTGTATTTAGTTAATGGCTATTTTTGATAAAACTAAAAAATACTATAATGAAACTAATTTCAACTTACATATGCAAAACCAGCGATATTGGAGTAAATGACAATCTTTTCGGAGGTACAATGCTTGCATGGCTAGATGAAGCCGGTGGAATAATGGCAGCTTGTGAATGTCGTTCCAGTAATGTTATCACCTTAAAAATGGAAGAGGTGCTTTTTAAAAAACCAGTGAAGGTTAAGGAGCGTGTTAGAATATACGGGGAGATTGAACATGTTGGAAATACATCACTAAAAATAAATATTGAAGCTCGAACAGTTAACCTGGTGGAAAAATCTGAAACTCTGGTATGTTCAACAAGGATGGTATATGTGAATGTTGATGAAAATGGGAAACCCACTCCAATAAAAAAAACGCCCTGATTATTTCTAATTCACTCAAAGTTTAATCCCAAGATTTGTTTAATTATTTTGCTAATTGGAAAGCAATTTTACTATCCATAAGATTAAGTATAGTCCAATACCTAATCCAAAACATAAAACAGAAACAACAAACGCAATTCGGATGTGATACTTTCCAACCTAAATTTATCGCTGAGTTAATTTGAAACTCCTAAAATCATAATCTTTAGTTTTATTATTGCTTTTTTTTTATAAAGCTAACAAAAGAACCGAACAAATTAATCTTATATAATCAACATCATAAAAGCCAATATCCAGCTGTGTGTGTATGGAATTTTGTACTAACTTTGTGTTACTATGGTATAATCAAATACTTAATGCAATGAAAGAGTTCTTATTTGCAAGTATTATTCTATTTATGTCATTTGCCTTACGTGTAGATGCGCAGAATGTTGTAACAGACAGGGACGGAAATAGTTATCCAACTGTAGAAATCGCCAATCAACTATGGATGGTGAAAAATCTGGTTACCACTCATTATCCCGATGGTAAAGAAATTCCTTCATACTGTTATGATAATGATAGTGCCTATTGTGAAATCTATGGCCGACTTTATCCATGGTCGTCTCTCGTTGGAGGGAAGAGATCCGATAGTTTATTAAATGTATGCCCTGAAGGGTGGCACGTACCATCTGATAGTAATTGGAAAGCATTGTTTGACAGACTGGGCGGACCCGTGCCGGCAGGTGTAAAACTAAGAAGAAGTAAGAAGTCGAATTTCAACTTTCAGTGGGGTGGAAATTATCACCATGAACTGGGGATATTCAGTTTTATTGATAGGAAAACCTATTTATGGTCGGCAACTAGTTACAGTAACAGTGCTGCATGGATGGTAATGACAGGCACTAACACTAAAAATATGAACCGGTCTACAGTTCCCAAAGAATACAGTTTCAGTGTGAGATGTGTAAAAACACCCTAGTTAATTTTCGTATACAGCTTTCTTCTTCAGGTCTTTAATAAACTCTGCACTCATCCAGTAAATATCTGAGTTACCGTTTTGTGGAGAAGTTTGAATGCCATTGAAAAATTCAGTGGTAAGCTTGTCAGGCACCGATGAACTGTCCAATCCCTTTGATGACATAAAGAACAGGAAACTACCATCATGTGACAGTGAGGCACTCCAGCCTCTTCCAAGGTTTTCATTCATAGTATTGCCCATATTTATAGGATGGCTCCAATTATCATCCTTATCTCTGAAAGAAATATAATAGTTAACTCCTCCTACTGATTTTTCCACCCCAATAGCCGGGATTATTAGAAAACTTTCATCAGGGGCAATGTAGGCATTGAATCTGTTATGTCCACATTGAATTTGTGCCGGGAGTTTTTCAGGAGTACTGTACGCTCCATCAATGAACCGAGATCGGTAGATGAAATTTATCCGGTTCTCTTCTTCTCTGGTAAAATACATTGTGCCACTTTTTGTTACTGATGGATAGTACTCTCCCTGACCTGTATTGATTTCTAAATTTAATAGTATCGGATTAGTCCAACCCTTAGGGGTTCGTTCAACTTTCCAAATATTCATGTCATCTTTATCAGATGTATCGGAAACAGGTTTGTCGGATGCATAGAAAAGAGTATTGCCATCTATACTGAGGCAAGGCTCAATGGAAATGTAATCTGTGCTGTTTCCGAACGACACAACTTCTGGATTACTCCAAACTCCCTGGTCTCTTTTAATAACGAAGATTGCCGCATAACTATAACCCGGTGTATTATTCGTAAAATAAATTTCATTACCATCAGGAGTCATAGTTATGTCTCTATTGTTTAATCCATTACAAATTATTCCCGGAGCAAACACAACAGGAATAGAATCAGGTAGTTGTTGCCCGAGATAATTGCCTGTAATCGCATTTTTATCAATATCTGTAATTTCTCTTCCAATACGGCTCTCAAAAAACTGCTCACATCCAAACAATGAGATAACTGCCAATAGAATTATTAAGTTGTAAATTTTCATCTTTATTATTTTAATTTCCAGCTATTATGATTATAAATATTACCACGAATATTGCCACAGATAATCTGTTAAAGTATTCAGAAATAAATAATCCGATTAGGCCGTATAATGGGTTATCAGAGTATGATATAACTTCACCACTGAGCATTCTGTTCCATGAACTTACCAAATTTTCATCACCCTTTGTAATTCCCCATTTTGAATTTAGCCAATTTAGAGATTTCCATTCAAGCACTTCATTTGATAATGTAATTACTGCTTTGGTTTTCCATGTATTGTAAGTTATTTCACCAAGTGGCAAGTTGGTTCTGAGGTCAATAATTTCAGTTTTTTGGTTAAATAAACCTCTGGTTTCAAAGTGTATGTCAAGATTGTGTATCTGACCAATAGCAGAATTAGAAAAAGTTTTAGGAATAAGATTTCCAACGGGTTTACTATCAGCATATATATCATACCTACTAATGAACCACTTTTTGCTCCAGTTGAATATTATGTTCATTTTAATCTATTTATTTAATAGATCTTTAACTCTTTGCAAATTGGCTTCAAAAGTGCTCAAAGTCCCAAGCTGTTGCTCATTTCCTAACTTAACTGCCTTTTTATAGTTAATAAGAGCCAGATCAAGTTGATCATTATTTTCATATGCTTCGCCCAGACTATCATAAACATTTGCGGAATTTGGAAATCGTTTCGTGTTTTCAATGAAAATATCAATTGCTTTTTCAATTTCTTTATTCCTCAAATAATTATATCCCATCAAATTTATAGTGTTTTCAGAAACCGTGATTTCATATGAATACTTTTTTGAAAGTTTCTTAAAATGCTCATCAATTACTACCAAACCTTGATTGTAAACTTCCTGAGGCACAACCCAGTCTGAGAAAATAAAACGTAGTCCATTAAACAATGTAGGATATGGTGTAGTGCTATGATTATCATCCTTCATATTTACATACATAAAGTCGATAGACTTGCCTGATTTCTTTTGGATCAGCTCTGAAAACTTATCAAGAGTAGGGTAATAGTCAGGCTCATTTCCAATTGACATGTAAAAACTCTTTGGCTGGTTGTACTTCTTCTTAAGTTTAGATTTGGCTTCATCAACAATATAACCATCAGCAAATTGCAGGAATGGGCTAACAGCAATATATGAATCGAATGTTTCAGGATGTTCAAGTAAAGAGTATCCTATAAATGTCCCTCCAAGAGAATGGCCCATAAGTATATTGTAATCAGACGAAAGGTAATTTTTCTCCATATATGGCATTACTTCTTCCGTTATAAAATTGTGGAACTTTGCTGCACCGCCATCTGTTTTAAACCTCTCTGTTTTAATCGGAGTGAAGTCTCTGTTCCTGTCAATATTTACTATTGCAACAACAATTATTTCCGGTGTAAATCTGTACCCGGCCAAATAATCAACGGCTGCTGATGCATGCATAAAATGTGTACCACCATCCAATAGGTATAGAACAGGATATTTTATTTCGGAGTTATTATACCCTGAAGGAAGAGAAATTAATAGCACTCTGTTTTCGTTAAGAATTTTTGAGTGAATTGTGACTCTCTTACCTATGCTAATTGTTTCATTATCTGCAAATAGTTGATTGGCTGAGAGTATCAAAACCATACTTACAATAATGGCAATTCTTACTTTTTTTACTATCGTTTTCATTGTGATTTTAATTAGTTATTTAAATTGTTGTTATTTTATTAATTGCTTGTTGAGTATAGAATGAAGTCTCGAAATTACTGCTTGTCAACATTTTTTCCAGATGTGGAATTGCATCCACTGGCAGGATATCCAGAATAAGAATCCACCACCAATAAATCCAAACCATTGGTTAGGTAAACCAAGGAAAATAATATTGTAAGTACCCATTCCAAATGCAAGTATTCCTGCAATTAGCATTATGATTTTTAGAGTTTTCATATAGTTACATATTTCTTCATTACTTATTCTATTCAAAAAACAATGTTCTTTTTGTGATTATCCTTTTATGGTCAAATAATATCAGATGAACTAATCCTGTATGTTTAAGTGATGAAGGAAGCTTAATTACAGATTCAGTTATAGGGAGAGCTAATGCATTAGATAGAAATAACTTTCTGCCTGATGAATCAAAAATTTGAATCTTTTCCAATCCTGTAAACTGATAAGTGCTTTTAATATCTATTGCATTATTGATTTTATTATAATAGAAGTTAAATTGGTTTTTGTTATTTGATATTATTCCTGTTATGTTTAGATTATTGTCAAATAAACAGAATGTACCATTTATACCACCTCCACCAAGTTTATCAGCACCAACAAGAATATCCATATCATTGTCATTATTAATATCAGCGATGCTAAGTGGCCATGCACCTCTCATATTGCTGGTTATCACAGTTTTGTTCCAGCTACCTCCCTGATCCAATAAATTTTCGTGCCAAGCGACTGACATGCCAATCCATGCACAACTTATAATATCCTCATCGCCGTCATTGTCAAGATCACCTGTTCTAACAGTTAATGCACCTGTACAGTTATTATCGATAATGGTTTTGGTAAATGATAAGGGAGAATTTCCTGAATTCAACCAAAGGGCAACCTGATTATTACCATATCCAACACCAAGAATATCATAAAAGCCATCACCATTTATATCTGTTGTGTAGGTATCATGTGCCATTGGAAATGAATTGTCGATTATTATTTCTTCCCACTCAGCATTTGGGTCACCGTTATTTAACCATAATGTTATGCTATTTGACTGAAGAGCTGATGCTACTATGTCGTTATCGCCATCATTATCAATATCACATGCATCAATACCCTGTGTATAATTGAAATTGTTTGTAATATCAAACTTTTCCCAGGTATCTGGAGTATCACCATTATTTATCCAAAAAGCAATAGTATTATCCGAAGCTGCAGTTCCTGCAATGTCAACCAAGTTATCTCCGTTAAGGTCGACAACTATAATACCATGCGGTTCGCCAAAATTTTCAACTAATATGTAAGATGTCCATGCTTGAGATAGATTACCTGGATTAACAAAAACAGCGATTTTATTCGATTCAACCTGACTTACTACTAAGTCATCAAGTCCATCTTGGTTTATATCACCATAATTGATATAGAATGGAGATTGTATATCAGGTATCAGGTCGTAACTTTCGAAGCTTGGAATATTGTCACCATTATTTATATATGCTACTATTCTGTTTTCAGTTCTAAGACAGGTTATTATGTCGATATCACCATCCTGATCAAAGTCAGAACTTGCAACACCGGTCACCCTTTGGGCCGTTTCACCCAATGGATATTCAGTAAAGGTAACCTGTGATATAACGGTGAATCCAAATAATAACAATAGTGTGAATGTCGATGTTAACTTTTTCATAATGAATGTTGTTAAGATTCACGTTTTTCGACAATCAGCAGGAAATCAATTTTTCTGGAAACCCCATATATTTGGGCTAATGAGGTTTTCTTGATATTTGGAATAATGGAAACAACTTCGCCAACGAGGGAGTTAAGGAATTTTTCCAGCATATTTTGGTCATGTTCCATGTCGACATCAACTTTGTGGACTTTATATTTCATTTGTCTATATTTTATTTTCAATTGTTAGATGGAACTCACAAATGATATTAATCATCCTCATGCGGGTGAATTTGGATAATTAAGTTCTCATGTTCGTTTCATTGGTTTATTTTTTAATGATCTTATAATAACAACAAGAGGTACCGTTTTCAACTTTCATAATATAGATTCCCGGTTCTAACGAATGGATATCCTCACAATGCTTTTCTTCAGAAAATTTAAAGTTGATAACCTCTTTTCCAACTTGATCGTAAACTGTTGTACTTTTTGGCTCTGGTTTTGCTTGTTGAAGGTTGAGTACCATATCAACAGGGTTGGGAAATACTCTTAAATTTATTTTTTTTGTATCGTTTACGCCGACTGTATTATTTTTAATACATCTTACTGAATAGCGGAAATCCTTGTAATAAGTATAGGAGCTAAGCTCGGCATCATCATATGATGTATATCTGTAAATGGCAAAAATGGTACTTGCTTCTGTAGAACTCCATATTACATTGTGAGTTCCAAGAAGTTGATAATGAGTGTCATCGTATTCGCCTGCAGGCAAAGAAGTGAACCCACTTTCATTGGTGGCTCCCGTGTTTGGCTCATTCCAGTGCATCGAACCTGTTTCTTTCATTTTTCCTCCGGCTACAATATCTCCACCAAGGATATTACCAAGTTCAGTCCATTCTTCATCAGAAGGGATATGCCAACCATCAGGACAAATACCCTGGGCTTTTTCTATTGTACTGTAATTCATTGCTGCATCCCAGGTATATAATTTGCCATAGATATTAGCCAAACTATCATTGTCGTCATATGACCAGACTTCAGAAATGGGACTTCCATCAGGATAATGAAGTGTTCTTAGGTCTTGTTGAATCCATGTTTGGGAACCGATTGTAACTGTATTATAAACATTCCCATCGATGTCGGTTACTGTTTGAGATATAGACTGAAAGCAACTGGCAATCAGGACTATCCCGCCAAGTAGAAGGCTGTGAAATTTGTTTATGTGTACCATGCCATTAGAATTTTCAGCTAATTTGATACATAATTATTCCTTAATCAATTAATTTATACATCCAATTGAATTAAATGTATTAATCATGGAAAGTATAAGGCAAACGCCATCTGTCGTGATAAATATGCCAGTGGAAGTAATTATTATGTGGTTCGTCGATTTATCGTGTAATCATATGATAATAATGTAATTATACCCTATTTTTGTGTCATATGAAAATAATGAACTCCTATAGTACCAATCCGTATATCAGAGTGTTATCACACATAGCATTCTGGTTAGCCTACATAATATTTTTCTTTTTTCAGTATGTTTTCTCAGGTAAACAGCTTGATCAGGTTTCAACCATTGCCAGCCTGAGTTTAACTGCTATCGTTGATATACTGGCGGCATATTTCACTGTCTATTTTTTATTACCACGGTTTCTCTTTAAGAAAAGGTATGTCAGCTTTGCTGCAATTTTTCTGCTATCAGCAGCAGCTGCAATAATACTCCAAAGAGTACTGCTTTATTATGTTTCATACCCGCTGTTTTATCAGGATGATCTACATAAGATGAAATCATTCTGGATGATAAATCCATTTTACTCCTTCTTCAATATCTACACTGTTGTTAGTTTGTTTGCAGTTATAAAGCTGATGAAATACTGGTACAGAAACCAGCAATTAAAGAATGAACTCGAGACAAAAAACAGAGTAAGCGAACTGGCATTACTTCGTACACAACTTAACCCACATTTTCTTTTTAATACGTTGAATAATATCGATGCATTGATTACTTCTGATCAGGCAAAAGCTTCGGATGCTGTTATAAAGCTTTCCGAGATAATGCGATTCACATTGTATGATACTAAAAATGAAAGGGTTTCTCTTGATAAGGAAATTAATTACCTTGAGAATTATATCTCACTTCAGCAGCTGCGATTAAAGAATAAATACTTTGTAAAATTCGATAAATCAATTGATTGTAAAGGTAAGGTGATTGCTCCAATGCTGTTTATACCTTTCGTTGAAAATGCGTTTAAGCACGGATTAAAGAATATTGTTGCACCCGGAATTGAGATTGAACTTAGTTGTGAAAACAATGTTATCAAGTTTGAGGTAATAAACAGATATAGTGTAATAGAAGAACATAATAAGGACGCAACATCAGGTATTGGTTTGGCAAACACCCAAAAACGTCTCGAATTATTGTATCCCGGTAAATACAATCTTGAAATCCGTAAAAGTGCTGGTATTTATAAGGTAAATCTTGATATATATCCATAATTGTCATTGTTTGACTATTGAATTCTTCTTGTTAACTTTGTAGAAATAAAATAATAATTATGAAAATTTCCTGTATTGCTGTTGATGATGAACCCTTGGCATTGCAAAAGATGCATGATTATATCCTCAGAGTTGGCTACCTTGATTTATTGGCTGAGTTTGATAATGCACTCGATGCGCTTGAGTATTTGAAATCCAATCAGGTTGATTTGTTGTTTCTGGATATTCAGATGGAAGAACTTACAGGCATTCAAATGATTGAAGCCATGAAGGAGAAGCCAAAAGTGGTTTTTACAACAGCATACGATGAATACGCAATTAAAGGCTATGAGTTGGATGTTTGTGATTATTTACTGAAACCTATATCATTTACAAGGTTTTTACAAGCATGTGAAAAAATCCATACAATGCTTGATACAGAACCTGAACAAGAATATCAACCGGTTATTACATCAACTGAAAACCCTTTACCTGAGTTTTTCTTTGTGAAAGACGGAAGTGTTACTCAAAAAGTGAGGATGAATGATGTATTATTCGTTGAGGGCATGAAAGATTATCTACGTATTCATACAACCTCACAAAAGATTATGACTTTGCTAAGCTTTAAAAAGCTTGAGCAATCGCTGTGCTATCCCAGATTTGTAAGGATTCATAAGTCATATCTCGTTGCTGTGGATAAAATCACAAGTATTGAACGTAATCGAGTTACAATTGGTGGTGAAATTCTTCCCGTTGGTGAAAGTTATCGACGTCAATTTTTTGATGTTATTGATGAAAATAGAATTGTATAGGTAACAGGCTTTCATTTTATCATCCTGTTTAGTCCCATTTTATTATGGTTGTTTAAAATATTTTCCCTTCCATATTTGTTTCTGGTAAAAGAGATTCTACATTTGCTATTTGGTTATTTATTAATTGTTACTATTATGTTTCAAAGATTTACAATAGCAATCTTATTATCAATTAGCATCATATTTCCCCGTTATATCTTTTCAGAAGAAGGGAATACCTTTATAAATATAATTCCCAAACCTTTAAGTGTTAAAATGCTTAAGGGAGAGTTTGTTATAGATGGAACTACTACTATTGTTGTCAAAGGAAATAATCCTGAATCATGGAAAATTGCACTAGATTTTGCTGCAAAGATAAATCGTGCAAAGCATATGAATATTATGGTATCTGATAAAGACAGTAATGATTCAGGCTCAATTATTTCATTTGGCTTATCGGATGATGATCGATATGGTGAAGAGGGGTATTCTCTTAATATTTCAGAACAAGGTATTGAAATTGTAGCCGGGCAGCCGGTGGGATTGTTCTATGCTGTTCAGACAATTTATCAGCTACTACCTTACCAGATTTTCGCACCGGATGCAATAGGAAGTGTGAAACTGAGAGTGCCATGTTTAAGGATTTTCGATAAACCCAGGTTTTCATGGCGTGGTAATATGCTTGATGCTAGCCGCCATTTTATTTCGATAGATTATATAAAACAAAATCTGGATTACCTTGCCAGTCTTAAAATGAACATATTTCACTGGCATTTAACCGATGATCAGGGTTGGAGAATTGAAATTGACAGCTATCCAAAATTAACTGAAATAGGTGCTTGGAGAGTGAATCGTAATGATGAAATGTGGCATGACAGACAAGAGCAGCAACCTAATGAAGTAGCTACTTATGGTGGTTATTATACAAAAGAAGAAATCAAAGAAATAATCCAATATGCAAATGACAGATATATTGAGATAATTCCTGAAATTGATATGCCGGGGCATTCGAGAGCGGCCATTGCTTCATATCCTGAGATCTCATGTGATGGAATTCAACGAACTGTGGCTACAGGTGGAATAATGAGTGAAAATACATATTGTCCCGGAAAGGAAATAACATTTGAATTCACTGAGAAAATGCTAAATGAAGTTATGGAATTATTCCCTTCAAATTACATGCATATTGGTGGAGATGAGTGTAATAAGGAATCATGGAAAGTATGTGATAACTGTCAGAAAAGGATAGCAGATAATAATTTGAAAGATGAGCATGAACTTCAAAGTTATTTCATAAAGCGTGTTGAAAACATTATTAATGCAAGAGATAAACAATTGATTGGATGGGATGAAATTATCGAAGGAGGGCTGGCTCCAAATGCTGTGGTAATGTCGTGGCGTGGTACACATGGTGGAATTGTTGCAGCTAAAGCAGGACATGATGTTGTGATGTCGCCCGGGAGTCATTGCTATCTGGATCTTCGACAAGGCTCACCCGATATTGAACCCGATTATGGATATGGTCGTTTGCTTCTATCAACAGCATATTCATTCAATCCTGTTCCTGATGATTTTACTGAAGAGGAAGCACAGCACATTCTGGGTGTTCAGGGTAACCTTTGGGGAGAAAGTATGCAGCGGCCCTTTGATCACAATTATATGCTGTTCCCAAGGCTGTTTGCAATCTCTGAGGTTGGTTGGACAGATTATGAATTAAAGGATTATGATGATTTCATAAACCGGGTAGAGTATGCCTTTAACAGACTTGATGAAATGGGGGTTAACTACGCTCCAAGTATGTACAATGTGACAATAAATCATGAACTGAAAAAAACTTCACCAGACCTTTTCTTTACACTATCAACAGATATAAATAATGCGCAGATTCACTACACATTGGATGGTACTAAGCCCAATGAGAACTCAAATATCTACACTAAACCGATTCCAGTAACCAGTACAAAAACCATTAGTGCTCAGACATTCAAAAATGGAATCCCTGTGGGGCGTATATCTAAAAAGGAAATTGTTTACCATAAAGCAAGTGGAAAAAGAATAAAGTATATTACAACACCTAGCCCAAAATATAATACCTCAGAACTATGTTTAACAGATTGCCTAAGAGGTTCTACCGAACATTTGAAAGAGTCGTGGACAGGTTTTCAGGGAAGTGATATGGTATTGGAGATTGATCTTGATAAAGAAGAAGAAGTAAGTACCATCACAGCATCATTTCTGCATAGTACTGGTTCATGGATATTCCTTCCGGTGAAGGTGGTATTCGAAGTTTCCAGGGATGGTAATACTTATAAAGAAGTTGCTACGGTCGATTATTCAGAAATTGCTTTTAAGCCTGGGAAATACCTAAAAGAGGCTGTTGCAAGTTTTAATAAACAGAAAGTTGTTAGCATACGAATAGTGGCAACCAGTATGAAAAAAAATCCACAATGGCATAGTGTCGCAGGTGGTAGTAACTGGATCTTTTGCGATGAAATTATAATTAACTAGTTTATTATTAATCATATAATTATGACTTCCATGAAAAGCATTGAAATTGAGGTTTGTGCCACATCGATAATGTCAGCTATGGCTGCTGAAATAGGAGGGGCAAAGCGAATAGAATTATGCGATAATATCGCCGAAGGCGGAACAACCCCAAGTGCCGGTATGATTAAACTCTGTAAACAAATACTTAATCTCGATGTTTGTATTCTCCTCAGGCCAAGGGGTGGCGACTTTCTATATAATGATATTGAATTCGAATTAATGAAACAGGATATTATTACGGCTAAGGAGCTTGGCGCAGATGGGATTGTAACAGGTATTCTTACCCCAGACGGACTAGTTGATATGGCAAGAATGCAACAGCTTATAGATCTTATTCATCCAATGGAAGTTGTTTTTCACAGAGCATTCGACATGACATCTGATCCTCATAAAGCACTTATTCAACTTATTGATTTGAAGGTTGATAGACTATTGACCTCCGGGCAAAAAAATACAGCCCTTGAAGGCGCATCATTAATTAGAAAGCTTGTTGAACAATCAGATGGAAGAATTGATATAATGCCCGGATCAGGAATAAATACAAACAACTTTGCAGAAATTAAAAAGCTGATACATGCCCGAGATTTTCATCTTACCGGAAGAAGTCCTGTTGCTAGCCAAATGGAATATAAAAGTGACGAAGTTGTCTTGAATAGTTTTGGCCATCATGAAGACTTTCAATGGCTTGAAACAGATAGTGATATTGTTAGTGAGATAGTTAGGCAGAGTAAGATTGAGTAGAAATAAGAAACAAGAGCCAATACATATTGACTCTTGCATCTTGTCTTCAATTACTTAATAACTACCTTTTTGGTTTCTAAACCGTTTCTGGAAATAATCTCAATAATATAAATACCTGCACTGTTATCGTCCAGGTTAATTTGTTTTGAATATACCGAGTTAGTTACAGTAATATTATCAGTGTAAACAGTTTGTCCTTTGGGATTAATCACTCTGATTGCAATATCACCTATCATACTATTAAGGTAGATATCGAATTTACCGTTTGACGGATTTGGTGCAATCTCAATATTTTCATCACTATTGCTGATATTTTCAATTCCTACATTGTTCGAAACCAATACATTGTCAATATAGAGGTTGTTGCCGAACTGACAATATGATTCAAACATGATTTTAATATTAGATGAACCTTCCCATTGTGCTAAATCAAGAAGTACACATTCTGCTCCATATCCTTCACCACACCAGTCTTCACTACTTTGAGGTTCAAATGGTTCTTCGGTTGTAGGACTTGTTGCAAAAATACCTGTTGCATCTGGTCCGTTGGCATAAATTCTGGTCCAGGTATCACCACAATCATCACTTAATAACACAATTAATGAATCCATTAGAAAATATCTCTGCGCATAAGCATAATCGAATTGTAGTTGTAAATTAGACATTCCTGTGAAGTTTAACGCCGGACTGATTAATCTGTCACGTTGACCAAAACCAGGGTAATCTATCAGATTCATATAAGCTGCATTATTGCCAGGTGATGATCCAAGAACTTCTTTCATTCCCCATGTAATATCTCCATCAGGATTATCAATTTCCCAGCCGTTTTCCTTCAGGTTATCAAATTCAAAGCTTTCAAAGAAAGGAAGAATATATCCACCTGAGCTTAAATAATCAGTTTTGGTAATTGTGTTGCTACCTATTGTATTTGATGAGGTTAGAGTAACAGTATATATTCCCGGATCCAGTTCAACTATCGGATTTTGTGAGTTGGCATCTGTACCTGAAACAAAAGTAACAGTGGATGGCTCAAAGCTCCATTCCCATGCGCTTGGGCAGTATAATGTTTCATCAAAAAGATGTACCTCAGAATTGCTGCATGACGCCGAATCAGGGCTTGTGAAATTAGCTGCAGGCAATAAAGTATTACTAACAGTAATATAATCTTCTTTAGTGAGAGTATCGCTTCCGAGACTATTTACGACAATAAGCTGTACATCGTAAGTACCCGGTGTATTATAGGTTATATTTTCAGGATTTTTTTCAGATGAACTTCCAGGAGTTGCTCCCTCAAATATCCATTCATAATCTTCAGGAGGTCCTTGAGACAAACTCGTGAAATTAACACTACAATCAGGTATAACCATTGTTTGATCTGCTTCAAAATCGGCAACAGGAGGATACATAACGAGTTCTGTCTCCCATAATCCACGTCCGTAGGTTCCTGCTCGGATAAGTTGTGCATCATGGTTTATCTCGAGTTCATTCACGATAACATTTGGTAGCCCATCATAAAATGAGGACCATTCAGTTTCCTCATTGTCAATATAATAAATCCCTACATCCATACCAACATAAAGTGAGTTTGCATCACCTATGGCATATACAACACAGTTTGCGGGTATATTAGGCAGGTTTATTGAATAATTTGTCCAACTATCACCTCCATCTTCCGAAGTATAAACCTTCTCACCATCTTCGAATCCTGATAAACTAACTGCAATTCTTTCAGGGTTTTCAGGGTGAATAGCTATATATGTAATATTTAAGTTTGGTAATCCTCCGGAAATATTTTCCCAGTTTTCTCCACCATCAATTGTTCTGTAAATTCTCTCATTATTAGAAGTATACAGGTAATTTCCATCAGATTCTGCTATGGCGAGTTGATCAAGATTGCCAATTCCTAAACTTGAAACTGTTGTCCAGCTCATCATACCATTGATTGTCTTTTTTACCTCAGAACCACCAACATAGAGAGTTTGATTTTCAGTTGGATGAATAACAAAAGGTGTTACCCAGTTTCCACCACCGGGTTGATCAATGTTCATGCCTCCATTGTTTCCGCCGGTATTTGATTTATAGAAAATACCGTTTTGTGAAGTTCCATAAACAGTATTGCTGTTTGTATAATCCACTACACACTCCATGCCATCTGCGCCAAGCCACTCATGCCAATGGTCGGTGGTATATACACTGGTGCCATTATCCTGCGATCCACCCATAATTTTATATGGGTCATTTTTTGAAGTTCCAATTCTGTAGAACTGTCTGATGGATAATCCTTCTGAGAGGTTTGTCCATGTTGAGGCACCATCGGTTGATTTGCTGATAAGACCATCACTTCCAACATAAAGGGTATTTCCGTAAAATACCATTTCATGGATGTCGCAATGTGTATAACCAATTGGATTATTCCATGTCCAGTCGGTTGTTTTGATCCATGTAGTACCACCATTTGTTGATTTCCAGGTATTTATCTCGCCAAGGTGAACTTCATCAGCATCCGTATGCGACACGCAAAATGCAAGATCGTACCATGACTGACTTCCCTGGTTTGGCTGAGATGATCTTTTTGTAAAAGAATCACCACTATCCATAGATCTGTAAATTCCGGTTGCCGAGGAGAAGAAATACACATAATCAGGATTTGCATCAGAAACAGCTATTTGTGCACGAGATGAAGTTGGAACTCCGGTTGTTTCAGTAAAACTATCACCACCATCTGTAGATTTGTAAAACTTTTTTGTAATGGCGTAAACCGTGTTTGGATCTCCCGGTTTAAATTCCATGTCGTCGATATCACCACCTTGTGTTTTAACCCAGTTATCACCTGCATCTGTAGTCTTATACAAACCATCAGTTGTACCAGCAAATAATATTTTTGGATCATTGGGATTTATCAATAATTTGGCAATTGTTCTATTCTGATCTTCAGTCCATTCAAGACCTGTTGGATTCCAGGTATTACCACCGTCAGTTGATTTCAAAACTCCAATGCTGTAATTATCGTTGGCGTCTTTATCACCTGTTCCAATGTAAATTATATCTGTATTGCTAAGATCAATCACAATTGCTGAAACTCCAAGTACTGGCAAGTTATCAGTCATTGGTGTCCAGTTTTCACCTTCGTCTTCAGTTTTCCATAGTCCTCCTGAAGGTGCTCCAATGTATATAATATCTGAGTCGTTTGGGTCAAGAGCAATAACGTTTATACGTCCTAAACCTGGATTCCAGTGGCCGGTAACATTCGCCGATGTGCTTGGTCCAAGAGGAACCCATGTGCTTCTATTGGATCTATTATTATTATTTCCGTATTTTTCATTAAATTTTCCAATCTCAGTCCATACCTGACTTTGAGGAATTCTATTACCAGTAGGAAATACCCTTTGCTCCATGAAATATTCCCACCTCTTGAATTGCTTCCAGCCACTTCCTTTTCCCTGTGAGTGAGTATTATAATATTCAACAGCAGCTTTCTGAATATCATAGAAATTGGCATCATTATCATTTACCATGTGTACCCATGGAGGTGTTGGATCTTCGTTATCGTCGATAGTTGTGTTTTGACTTATCCCAACCATTGATAAGGCAAAGAATGATAGAGAAAAAATTAGAAATGATCTAAATAGTTTCATGATTTTTGGTTTGATTATTAGTTAGTTTTACAATTTCAAAGAGCCAAAATTATAATTAAAAGTTGCATTTAAAAGTGCATTTAATATGAAGAAGTTTTTATTAACAATATTTGTGTTTGTAAGTGTCTGTCTTATAGCGCAAAAGCCCGACTGGCAGAATCAAAAAATATTCAATCTAAATAAGGAAAATCCCCATGTTAATATTGTAAACTATAATGATATAGATGTAGCATTCACGGGGGAGTATGAACAATCGGTTTTCTATAAATCTTTAAACGGATTATGGAGGTTTAATTATTCGGATGATTATTCAACCCGACCAGTTAATTTCTATGAACAGAATTTTGATGATTCTGAATGGGATGAAATACTTGTTCCTTCAAACTGGGAGGTTGAAGGGTATGGAACTCCAATTTACGTTAATACGGATTATCCATTTGATAAGCATCCGGAACCACCTTTTATTAAAATTGCAAATCCTGTAGGTTCATATAAGTACAATTTCGATATTCCTGGTTCATGGAAAGGTAAATCGGTTTTCATACATTTTGGCGCTGTTAAGTCTGCAGCATATTTATGGATAAACGGACAAAAAGTGGGTTATACTCAAGGTTCTAAAACACCATCTGAATGGGATATAACAAAATATATCAGGAAGGGTAAAAATAAATTGGCTCTTGAAGTTTATCGTTGGAGTGATGGCTCATATCTTGAGTGTCAGGATTTTTGGAGAATCTCAGGTATTGAGCGAGATGTTTATTTATATGCAAAGAATGAAGTTTCAATTAATGACTTTAGAGTGGTTTCATTGTTAACCAATAATTATATGGATGGTGACTTCAACTTAAGGGTTGACCTGAAGAATATATCTCTACAAAAAGGAAATTATACTGTTGTAGTGGAGATGGTTGATACTAGTGGTAATACAGTGTATAAATCTGATGATATTGTTGAAATTAAAAAAGGTCAGTGTGCTGAAACAACATCTTTCACTGCTGTTATAAATAATATTGAACCATGGTCAGCGGAGTATCCAAATATCTATAAACTAGTCATTTCCTTAAAAAATACGAAAGGCCGAAATTTGGATGTTGTTTCTGCTACAATTGGATTCCGAACCGCTGAAATTATAAATAATCAGTTTTGTATTAATGGTAAACCCATCCTGATAAAAGGTGTTAACCGGCATGAACATGATGAATTTACAGGCCATGTTGTTTCAAAAGAATCGATGCTTGAGGATATTAAGTTGATGAAAGAGAATAATATTAACACAGTCCGTACTTGCCATTATCCTGATGATCCCTATTGGTATGAGTTGTGTAACAAATATGGACTTTATGTGATTGATGAAGCTAATATTGAATCTCATGGAATGGGCTATGGAAAGAAAAGTCTGGGAAAAGACTCAACCTGGCTGGGTGCTCATCTTGACAGAACTATCCGAATGTTTGAACGAGACAAAAACCACCCTTGTATAGTAACATGGTCACTTGGAAATGAAGCTGGAAACGGAATAAATTTTGAGCATACCTATAAGTGGCTCAAGGCAAATGACAGTACACGTCCTGTGCAGTACGAACGTGCCGGCCTTGAATATAATACTGATATCTACTGCCCAATGTATGCATCAGTTGATTATCTGGAAAAGTACGCTACTGACAGCATCGATAACCGACCTCTTATTATGTGTGAATATGCTCATGCAATGGGCAACAGCGTCGGAGGATTGCGCGATTACTGGGATGTAATCGAGAAATATGATATTCTGCAGGGAGGTTGTATTTGGGATTGGGTTGATCAAGGACTTGCCGAATATGATATTGATAGTACCAAGTATTGGACATATGGTGGAGACTATGGTCCTGATACCATTCCCAGCTCAGGGGATTTTTGTTTGAACGGATTGGTAAGAGCCGACAGAGTGCCAAATCCTCATCTTCAGGAAGTAAAGAAAGTTTATCAGTATATAAAGATTGAGCCAATAGATATCAGATCGGGACAGATCAAAGTTTATAACAACTATGATTTTACAGATTTTAAGGATTTTGATATTCTATACGAAATAAAAACAAATGGAGAATTAATGGCGAGCGGAGTAATTGAAGATCTGGCAATTAAACCGGGGGAGTCAATGATAATAACTGTTAATATTCCTCGTCATATACTATCTCCAGGGAATTTTGAAACATTTTTCAACTATAGTGTACAATTGGATAAAGATCAAGGAATATTAAATGCAGGCCATGAAGTGGCGTATGGTCAGATTGAAATACCGTCATTGAGAGGACTAAATCAGGAAGGAATTGTGCCGGATGGAAATTTGTCTTTAACTGTGTCAGATGATAATTATGAAATAGCCGGAGATGATTTCAAGATTATCTTCAATGGCAAAACAGGTAATCCGATTTATCTCAACTATCAAAATGAAATTATTTTTAATGATGAGATTAAGTTAAATTTCTGGCGTGCCCCTACATTAAATGATGAAGCTGATGGTAATGGTTTGAGACTCTGGAAAGAAGCAGGACTCGATAATCTTCTTGAAAGACCACTTAATGTTATGGTTGAGAAACCCGATGATAATGTTGTTAAAGTATACGTTTACAGTTCTTTCGTCAATAGAGAAGGGGAGTTGGTTTTCGATGTTTACCGTTCGTATACGGTATTTGCTGATGGTTTGGTAGATATGTTCACAAAGGTTTTCCCACATGAAATTGTGCGTTCATTACCTAAAGTTGGGATTACCTTTAAGTTACCAGGTAAGTTTGAACAAGCTAATTGGTTTGGCAGAGGTCCACATGAAACATATCCTGATCGTAAGGCTTCAGGAATAATAGATGAGTTTTCAATGAGTGTAAAAGATCTTCATTATGATTATATCGTACCACAAGAAAATGGAAACAGGTCGGATATCAGATGGGTCAAACTTTCAGATAGCAAGAAGAATAGCCTTTTAATCAAATCAAAAAGTCTGTTCAATTTCAGTGCAAGAAATTATTCTGATAAAGTACTTGAAGAAGCTAAACATATCAATGAATTGGAAACCGAGGAATACACATATCTAAATATAGATTATTTACAAAATGGCCTGGGAACAGCTACATGTGGTCCGGGTTATCGTGATCAGTATATTGTTCATTCACAGCCTTTTGACTTTAATTTCTCTTTTACTGCAAACAAAGATGTTAATCCTTATTATTTCTCAAATGCAATGATTCCCTCATATCCTGAGAAGTCGATTCCAAGGGTTGAAATTACATCAGATATTGAAGATGATAGATTAAAAATTACACTTAAAACAGAAAATGAAGAGGATCGAATTTTCTATACTTTGAATGGGGTTGAGCCCAATAATAATTCAACCCTTTACACAAAACCAATTTATTTGAGTAGTTCAAGTGAAATAGCGGCAAAAGTTATTAATCATGTTGATACACCGGGTTTTACCAGTTATGGCTATTGCTTTTTACCAATGTTGAAAGATGTTCATTACAATCCGGAACCACCGGCAAAGTATTCTGATAAAGAAAAATTAACTTTGGTTGATGGGAAAAATGGCGATCTTGATAATTGGAGCAGTAATTGGGTAGGTTATAATGAAGAAAAACTAGAGATAGTTACCACTCTTGTTGGTGAAAGAAACCTGACTGAAGTTAAAATTGGATTTATGCGACATCAGGGAGCATGGATCTTCCTGCCATACGGCGTTGAAGTATGGAGTTCTCAGGATGGTCTTAATTTTGAAAAAGCTGGCCAATATGTAGCAGGATTAAATCCTGAAAAGAAATTTGATGGTAAGGAATATACCAATTATGTTGTGAGATTTCATAAACCAACTAGTGCAAAGTATCTTAAAATTATTATTAACTCAGTTGGTAAACTTCCCAATTGGCACGGTGGAGCTGGCAGTAATGCATGGACATTCTTAGATGAAATATCAATTAGATAATATGCAGAAACTAATTAAAACAATTTGTTTGCTATTAGTTATATCGGCTTTCGCCGGATGCGGAACTAATGAGCCAAGTACTGATGAACCCAGACCAAATATTATATTTATAATGGCTGATGATCATGCATATCAAGCAATTAGTTGTTATGGTGATAGTTTAAATAGTACTCCAAATATTGATAAACTTGCTGAATCAGGAGTAAGATTCAACAAGAGTTTCTGTACTAATTCCATATGTGCCCCAAGTCGTGCGGTTATGCTTACAGGTACCTACAGTCATATAAATGGTCATATTGATAATTCAACAACATTTGATGGAAGTCAGATAACTTTCCCAAAGTTGTTGCAGAAAGCCAGTTATCAAACAGCAATGATCGGAAAATGGCATCTGAAAAGTGAACCAACCGGATTTGATTATTGGAATATCCTTCCCGGACAAGGAAATTATTACAATCCTGACTTCATTGATAATGGAGTAAAAAAACGAATTCCCGGCTATGTTACAGATATAACAACTGATATTGCTCTGGATTGGATGGATGATCGTGATAAAGAAAAACCCTTTTGCCTTTTACTGCACCACAAAGCACCTCACCGTAACTGGATGCCGGCTCCAGAATATTTAAATAAGTATGATAGCGTTGAGTTTTCTGTACCTGAAACTTTTTTTGACGATTATGATTCAAGGGGAGAGGCAGCCAAAGAACAGAAAATGAAAGTTGATGGTGATATGATGATGGCATATGATTTAAAAGTTCCAGAAGTATATGAGAATGGGGCAGAAAATAATAGTTCTGACCTCGATAATTGGAATTTCATTTATGGACGTATGGATTCTGTTCAACGCGAAAATTGGAATAAGGCTTATCATCTGAAAAATCAGCAATTGCTTGATTCACAGCTTAGCTCAGAGGAATTTGCAAAGTGGAAGTATCAACGCTATATGCAGGATTATCTAAGCTGTATAGCATCCATTGATGATAATATTGGTAGAGTTATTGATTATCTTGAAAAGAATAATCTACTGGAAAACACCATTATAGTTTATACTTCCGATCAGGGATTTTACTTGGGAGAACATGGTTGGTTCGATAAGCGATTTATGTATGAACAATCCTTAAGAATGCCCCTGATCATTAGCTATCCTGATAAAATTAATCCTGCCGTTGATGATCAGAACTTTGTAATGAATCTCGATTTTGCTCCTACATTTTTAGATTATGCTGGTGTTGAAATACCTGATAGGATGCAAGGCAAATCACTCCGGAATATATTGCAAACAGATACAATCAATAACTGGCGTGATGCAGTATATTACCGTTATTATGAATATCCCGGGCCCCATTCTGTGAAGAGGCATTATGGAATAAGAACAAGCAGATATAAACTAATTCATTTTTACTATGATACAGATTACTGGGAGTTATACGATCTTGAAAATGATCCTCATGAGATTAAGAATATCTATGAAAATGAAGAAAATAAGGTGCTTGTTAATGAATTGAAAACCAGGTTATATGATCTTCAAAAAAAATATTCAGATACCGAAGAAGATACTTTCTTACCTGCTGGAAATGTTGAAGTTGACCATATTGCGGTTGGGTCCAATGTTACACTCAAGTACCCATATAATGAGAAATATTCCGGAGGAAACAAGAATGCGTTAACAGATGGAAATAGATCATCAGATAATGGGAGTCATTCTTATGATTACTCTGTATGGCAAGGATTTGAGGGACAAAACCTTGAAGCAATAATCGATCTAAACTCAGTACTAGAAATTAGATCTATTTCATGTGGTTTTCTACAAAATCGGTCCTCATGGATCTTCCGCCCGGAAAGGGTAAGTTTTTATATTTCGAAAGATGGAAATAATTTTTCATTGCTTAAGGAATTAGAATCCAACTATAGTGCTAGAATGCCAGATGTTAAGCGTATTGAAGTAAGCGTTGAGATGGAACCTGTGGATGTAAGGTATATAAAAATAACTGCTGAGAGTATTGGAATTTGTCCTGACTGGCACGCTGGTAAAGGTAAAAAAGCGTGGTTGTTTGCTGATGAAATTGTAGTGGAATAATAAATTGACTATTATGAAATTGGAAAGCTTTAGGATTGTATTTATAATTATTACTGTGATAGTAATATCGCTGAGTTTCTCAGGTTGCTCACAGAAACAAGAAAAGCTTCCAAATGTTGTAATAATATTTACGGATGATCAGGGATATTCAGATGTTGGATGCTTTGGTGCAGAAGGTTTTGAAACACCAAACCTTGATAAATTGGCGGAAGAGGGTATGAGGTTCACGGATTTTTATGCATCACAAGCTGTTTGTAGTGCATCTAGAAGTTCTTTGTTAACAGGATGTTATGCCGAACGTGTGAGTATTGCAGGTGCACTGATGCCTACCTCTAAAATCGGATTAAATCCGGATGAAGAAACAATTGCTGATCTGTTGAAAAAGAAGAATTATGCAACAGCAATTTTTGGAAAATGGCATTTAGGTAGTGATACATCTTTTTTACCCTATAAACAAGGGTTTGATGAGTACTTTGGGCTTCCATATTCAAATGATATGTGGCCCGTTAACTATGATGGAACTCCTGATTCATCAGCAAGGAAGAAAAATTATCCAAAACTCTATCTAATTGATGGCAAGGAAAAGGTTGAAGAAGTTGCTACATTGGAGGACCAATCAAAACTCACCACCCGTTATACTGAGAAAGCGGTTGATTTTATTAAGAGAAACAAGGATAACAGGTTTTTTCTCTACGTTCCACATTCAATGCCACATGTGCCAATTGCTGCTTCTGACAAATTTAAGGGTAAAAGTGAACAAGGTCCTTACGGTGATGTGATAATGGAGATAGACTGGTCGATAGGACAAATTATGAAAGCACTGTCAGACAATGGAATTGAAGATAATACAATTGTGATTTTTGCCAGTGATAACGGACCATGGCTAAATTATGGCAATCATGCCGGAAGTGCTTTACCTTTACGGGAAGGCAAAGGTACAATGTGGGAGGGAGGCCCAAGGGTTCCCTGCATTATGAAATGGCCAGGTAATATTCCTGAAGGTATCATATGTGATAACATGGCTGCCACTATTGATATATTACCAACTTTGGCTGATATTACTGACATAGAATTATCCGGAAATAAAATTGATGGTGTAAGCATACTACCACTTCTATTGGGAAAAGACACAGTTCCGCGTGATGCATATTTCTACTATTATGGAAGACAGCTACAAGCTGTAAGGCAAGGTGATTGGAAACTTTATTTTCCTCACACATATAGATCATACGAAGGTGTTGAACCCGGTGCTGATGGATATCCGGGAAAATATGGGAAGAAATCCTGTGGACTGGAATTATACAATCTGAAAGATGATATTAGTGAAACAAAAGATTTAGCTTCAGAATATCCAGAAATAGTGAAGCAGTTATCGCTTATCGCGGAAAAGGCAAGGGAAGACCTAGGTGATGCCCTAACCGATGTTACTGGCAATGGTGTCAGGAAACCAGGTAGGTTGAGACCATCCAAAGAAATGGAAGTAATACACATTGCTAAAAATGCAAATATTGAGTTAGTAGAATTGCCAAATGGTGCCTATCCCGGTGATGGTGGCACTACTCTGGTAAATGGAATTACCGGAAGTTATGATTGCAAAGATGGGCAGTGGTTAGGATATTGGGGTGATAATTTTGAAGCAATAATAGATTTGGGTGAGATGAAATATGTTCGTTCAATAACTCCTTCCTTTCTGCAAAGCCAGTCTTCATGGATTTTCCTTCCGGAGAAAGTATGTATATCCATTGCTAATGATAAATCAGATTTTACAATTGTTGATTGTTATGATACAGAAATCAAAATGGACAATGCCTCGTTGGTGAAATCATATGACTGCACTTTGAATGATAGTACACGTTTCATAAAAATAGAAGCTAACAACATTGGTGAATGTCCGGATTGGCATATGGGATATGGTGGTGGTGCCTGGATCTTTATTGATGAAATTGTTGTAAAATAATTACTGATAGATATGTTTGGATCACAGAGAATAATAAAAGTCATTATATGTACAATTGCTCTTGTATCAATAATATCGTTAGCATCTTGCGAAACAAAGTCTGTGAAAAAGGTTGAAAAACCAAACATTATTTTAATTCTAGCTGATGACCTGGGTTATGGTGAACTTGGTTGTTACGGCCAGAAGTTAATAGAAACACCTAATATTGATAAACTTGCCGAAAAAGGTTTAAGGTTCACACAGCATTATTCAGGGGCACCTGTTTGTGCTCCTGCAAGATGTGTATTGTTGACAGGATTACATAGTGGTCATGCCTATGTGAGGGGAAATGATGAATGGGGCTCAAGAGGCGATGTGTGGAATTACAAGTCGATGATTGCCGATTCTACTTTGGAAGGTCAACGTCCATTACCAGATAGTACCATGACCATTGCCAAACTACTTCAACAAGCTGGATACGTTACAGGTATGATTGGCAAGTGGGGACTGGGAGCTCCACATACCAACAGTATTCCAAACAAAATGGGATTCGATTACTTTCTTGGCTATAACTGTCAACGTCAGGCACATACCTATTTCCCTGTTCATCTTTATGAAAATGAAAACAGATTGCATCTGAATAATGATACTGTAGCTCCTAATACAAAGCTTCCTAAAGAGGCAGATCCGTATAATCCTGATTCCTATGCTAAGTTTTACCTCAATGATTATGCACCTGATATAATGTTTGATGGGATGATGAATTTCATCGATGAAAATAAAGATATGCCCTTTTTTATGTATTGGGCAACTCCAATTCCTCACGTACCAATTCAGGCACCACAAAAATGGGTAGATCACTATATTAAAAAATTTGGTGATGAAGAACCATATTTGGGAGACAGAGGATATTTCCCACATCCTAATCCAAATGCAGGATATGCTGCAATGATCTCATATCTGGACGAAAGGGTTGGTCAGCTTGTTGCAAAACTGAAGGAAGACGGTATTTATGATAATACCTTGATAATCTTTACATCCGATAATGGCCCAACATATGCAGGAGGAGTGGATGCCAATTTCTTTAATTCTGCCGGCCCGTTTAATAATGATTATGGTTGGACAAAAGGTTTTGTTCACGAAGGAGGAATAAGAGTTCCTATGATCGCCAGCTGGCCAAGTAAGATAATTACTGGGAGAGTTTCTGATCATATATCAACTTTCACTGATATTCTACCTACTTTATGTAATATTACATCAGCAGAGGTTACTCATAATGTTGATGGTATTAGTTTTTTACCAACACTCTTAGGTAATATGAATCAACCCAATCATGAATATCTGTATTGGGAGTTTCCTGAGTATAATGGACAACAGGCTGTTAGAATGGGTAACTGGAAGGCCATCCGTAAAGATATCCAAAAAGGAAACCTTGAAATTGAATTGTACAATCTTGAAGAGGATAAAAAGGAAGAAAATAATATTGCAGATCAGTATCCTGAAATAGTTGAAAAGATAAATCAAATCATGATTAATTCACATACGCCATCGCAACTCAACAGGTTTAAGATGAGAGCTTTGGGTGATAGCATATGATCAGGCTTATTCAATAATTAACTCATCAATAAAAATCCATGATGGGTTGCCAAAGCCACGGTGCCATTCAGGACACCGCTTCAATGAAATAGCTGTAACTTTAAGAAATTGTACTTCAATGGGATTGAATTTTATTGAAAAAGGAACAGATTTAACCAGATAGTTTTCATCGCTTATATCTCCTCGTGCACTACCTACCTTATGGAATGTTTTTCCATCTTTTGAAACTTCAACAATAATCTCCACAGGTAAAAACACCCATGAATTTACTGCCTTTAGGAAGTTCATATTTACCTGACTTACTTTTTCTGACTTTTGAAGATCAATTTCAACGATCATATCTTCACCTTCATAACCTAACCAGTTATTATGAAAGTCTAAATCACCAAACAAATTATCAGTTAGAGCGATTTCATTTCCCACGGGATATTTCTCGCTGGGAGTTGTTTTTAAGCTGATACTACTGTTTTTTGCAATATTTTGTCGAGACATCAAATCCAGTTTATGAAGCACGTATTTCTTGTATTCCTCAGTTTTGAAATTCCGCTCATTAATTCTTGTTGTATTGGTAAGTTGTGAAACTTCGATAAACCTATTGAGGTAATCAAGCATTTCCTGACGGATAACGATGTTGTCACCATCCTTATCTAAATACGACAACACCTCAAAATCATTATTTAATGCAATATCCAGATAGGCAAAATCAACCGGTAAACGAGTTTTCAATACTCTCATCAGATAAACCGAATCATCTACTACTGATGCTTCAGCCTTATCCATGAGCTCTTTATATTGCAATAATAGGTTAGGTGTTAAGTATGAATCAACGTAATCAGTTGGATAACCGTAGATATTTAGGAATTCATTTTCCTTATTTTCTTCCAATGACCTATGCATGAGGTTGAAATAAGACTCTATATATGGTTCTGCCGGACCATAGTACTTAATCAAAAAATCATCAATAATTGAGTCGGTATTAAGATCCGGATTCCATAATAACTTAGCAATAAGGTATTGTTTTAAATCTGCTAAATCGGACCAATTTCTAGAGCTTCCCTGTTCAAACATCATATCCACATTGTTCTTTTTAAAGAACTGAATATTAGGTTGTAATACTTGAAAATTCGGGAATGGTGTCAGGTAATTTTTAAACTGTACAACATAATCCCACACAAAAATATTATTGGTAAGATTGCTCCAATCTTCCATGTCTTTAACAAATCCTTTGCTTCTGGGATCCTCAGCCAATGGCATACTACGATTGCACTCAATTGAGCAAAACATAATATTTACATTATCAAGAGGTTTAATGTTCTTTGGAGCCGATCTTGTAAACTGATAGGCAAGAGTCGATATATGATAATCAGGAAACTCTTTGGCAAGCTCATTTGACATAAAAATATATGCACCTGAAATGTTTTCATATTTCTTATACATCGCCATACAGTCTTCACATTCGCAATAGTTGTAGCAATCGTTTTGTGAAACAGACCAATACTTTTTTTCCGGATTTTTATCAATTTCCTTTCTTAGATTTTCTTTAAGAAGCTTGATAACTTCAGGATTGCTCAAGCATAATTGGGCATCACTAAGTCTGTGGTTTCCAACCAATGAAAAATATTCGGGGTGTAGGTCAAAATATTGATCCGGTGGAATAAGTTTTTGAAAGGTATGAACGAACATTCCCCATTCATCAAGAGTTTCAACTTTATGCCAATATCTGAATTTTTCACTATACATACCTGGAAATAAAATACGTCGGAAGGAAAATGCCGGTTCGTAGGTCTTATCAATTTCTGGTACACATATATTGTTGGATTTGGGGACATATTCTTCGGTAGCTGTTAGAAGACTGCATCCCAGGAAATCTTCAATAAATGTGTATGCTCCATATAAGTTAGATTTTCCTGTATTTCCTGATATCTTAATATCCTGATTATCAATTACAATTATAAAACCATCATCCTTAAGTGTATCGAGTCTTTGAAGTAAAATTTTATCTGAGATAAGTTCTTTGCCAATAATGATTTGTTTATCACCCGGGGTTAGATTATTCCGGATATCAACCTCTACAGTTGATACTTTATTAATGTAATTTCTGATTTCATCTGCCGCAAGTAATGTTGAACTATCTGCATTTGCGGAAACAACGATTACGAATTCGGATTGATTATCTGTTACGAGGTTTATTCCCTTTTTATTACTTGAACAACCAATTAGTATGGCTGTTATTAGGATGAGTGATAATATATTTTTCATTTATTTGGTTTGAAAAGATTAGATCATTAGTTGGATAGCTTGTTTTTCATTCACCCAACTCAATTTTATCATCAAGAAGTACAGCGATTACTGTCATGTTACTATCCAATACCTTTTCAGGGATGTCAATATATACTAATCCGGGTTTGGTGCTCCAATAAGGTTTTAGATATGTCTTGTGTTCAAGTTTAGTACCGTTGCCTACTACCCAGATTCGGTTGATTTTATTCTTAACTCCTTTCAACATAACTTGGCCTTCAGGATTATATGGAAGGAAAAGGTAGATAATTGTACTGTCGGATGAAATTGTGGAAGGTCCGTAGAAATATCCAGGAGGAAGACCTGCCTCCGTACCGAAGATTGCGGTTTCATGTTTTGAAGTCCATCTGCCAAGATCTTCAAGAATATTTACTTGTTCAGGTGGGATTGTTCCATCGGGCATCGGTGCAATGTCAAGTAGTAGGTTTCCACCCATCCACAAGCATTGGGTAAATATGTCGATTATCTGATTAGTAGATTTGTAATTATTATCATTTCCCTGATAACCCCAAGAATCATTCATCGTCATGCAGAGTTCCCAGTACTTATCTTGTGGTTTGGTTATTGGCAATCCCTGTTCAGGAGTCGCATAATCGCCATAACCCTGAAGCCTTGAATTTAGTATTACATTTTTATTTTTAGCCAATAACAATTCACGGATTTCAATTGATTTCCACATCTCGGCACTTTGTTCCCAATCGCCATCAAACCAAATTAAATCAGGATTAAACTTATCAGAAATTTCTCTGATTTGTCCATGATTGAATTCCGAAAATTTATCCCATCTTGTACTATCCTCAGTATACCGGGTTTCTGTTTTTGTAAGATTTGGATAATCTGGATGTGACCAGTCGAGGAGTGAGTAGTATAACCCTACTTTTATATCGTTTTTTCTCAATGCTTTGCAGAAAGGATCAATTAAATCGCGTTTTGCCGGTGTTTTTTTAACAACACTCAAATCGCCAAAATCGGTATCCCATAGAGCAACACCATCATGATGTTTAGTCGTAAGAACCGCATACCTGGCGCCACTATCCTTGATGAGTTTCGCCCAATACTTTGGTTTATAATTTTCAGCGGTAAATCCCGATAGTTGCTTCATATAGTCATCATGTGAAATATAGCCATTGAAAAACGACCATGATTCATCAATACCATTTACTGAATAAATTCCCCAATGAATAAAAATACCCAGCTTGGCATCCTTAAACCAATTCATTTTTTGATCCTGAAGATCATTATCAGAAGGTTTTTGAGAATAGGAATTAGTACCAATTAAGGTTACAATGACAATTAACAGATAGCTTATTATCTTTCTCATTATAGTTTGATTTTATTGATTGCAATTTAAACAAAAAACATATCTTCTTGGATAGTCTCATTATATTTGCATTGATCAGATTTATCATAGGTGAAGTACTTATAAACTGTCAAACAATGAAAATAAATAAACTACTGATTACAGGTGCATTAATAACATGGATGGTGATATTGTTAACTGGATGTTGTAACGATGGTAATAGTATTCTTCAACTGCAGTCGGGCATAACTCCAAATGTTCTAGACTATGCATCCAATCCTGGTAACCCATATGATAAAAGTTCATTAGTGTTTTCAGATCAGGGAGCATGGTTTGGATATGGTTTACCTACAGAACCGAGAAAATTAATAGGATTTTCAGGACCATTTTTGATGACTCAGGAAAATGGAGTCTGGTGTAGCAATTCATTGAATATGATTGGTTTAGTTGATGGTGATACGAATCAGGAATATGATTGGAATCAAGAAAGTACAGAGCAAAATGCGTATCCCGGTTATCTTGAACAAATATTTAAGAATGAAAAGTTAGTCTTGAATCAAAAACTCTTTTTTGTTTCACCACATTCGGTAATGATAACGACTGAGATCACAAATATTTCTAATGATATATTGAGATTAAAACCCTCATGGGAAGGAACACTTTTTGATGTTGGTATAAGGTTGGTTAAAGATGAGAATACTATAAAGCTGATTTCTCATAAAAGTAAGGTAGTAGGGTATATTAATGTTTCTGATATTTCAATGCACGCAATGATTACGGATAGTAACTCCTATCGGATTGAATTGAGTAATAAGGTGCTTAACCCGGGTGATACTCAACAATTGTTACTAACACAGACTTTTATATTTCCTGAATATAATATGAATGATGAAGTTGATTTAATATATAAAACTTCAAAGAATCCAAAGATTGGTCTTAATGACAGAATCACTGAGAAAAAGAATCAACTTGCAGAACTATCAGGATGTTTTGATTCCAAGTTTTCTGATTCGGTTTATAATGATTTGGTTGTAAAATGTTTGTTGACAATGCAAAACAATTGGAGATCACCGGCAGGAGAACTTAAACATAGTGGATTGTTCCCAAGTTATCATTACAAGTGGTTCAACGGGTTCTGGGCATGGGACAGCTGGAAGCATGCAGCAGCTCTCGCACAATACAATACTGAATTGGCCAAAGATCAAATGCGGGCAATGTACGATTACATGGATAAAGATGGTTTTATAGCCGACTGTATTTATCGTGATACAACGATAGAGAATCATAATTTTAGGAATACGAAACCTCCGTTATCTGCATGGGCCGTATGGCAAATTTTTGAAAATAACAGAGACACAGCATTCTTAAGGGAATTGTATCCTCAGATGAAAAAACAACATTATTGGTGGTATACATACCGTGATCATGATGGTGATAGTGTTTGTGAATATGGATCAACGGATGGCACTTTGGTTGCAGCAAAATGGGAGAGCGGAATGGATAATGCTGTGAGGTTTGACAACAGTGAACTCAATAAAAACAAGAAATATGCGTATTCATTAAATCAGGAAAGTGTTGACCTGAATTCATATTTATATGCTGAGAAACAATACCTTGCTGCTATTGCAGATGTGATTGAAAAGTGGAATGATGCTGATACTTTTTTATCAGATGGTAATATCTTAAAAACAAAAATTCAACATCAGTTTTATGATAAAGAAACTGGTTGGTTCTATGATACATCGCTTGGTGGACATGATTTTGTTGATGTTATGGGTTGTGAAGGCTGGATACCACTTTGGGCTGCTGTTGCCACAGATGAACAGGCTACAATGGTGATGAAGAATATGATGGATTCAACAAAGTTTAACACCAAAGTTCCATTGCAAACTCTATCAGCAGATCATATGAAGTTCAAACCTGATGGAGGTTATTGGAGAGGTCCGACTTGGCTCGATCAGGCATACTTTGGGGTAGTAGGTTTAAGAAATTATGGATTTGATAATGAAGCCGATGAATTGATGAACAAATTAATTCATAATGCTGAAGGTGTTATGGAAAAGGGAAAATCAATTCGTGAGAATTATAATCCCATTACAGGGGAAGGGCTAGAATCAGAGAATTTTAGCTGGTCAGCAGCACATTATTTATTACTTCTAAAAACTCGGTAGAATGGAATCAGATTATAATAAAAGTAATATATCTGAAAAAGAAGCAGAAAAAATACTAACGAAGGTCTATGGCATTGATGGAAAGCTAAATGGTTTACCGGGCGAAATAGATTTTAATTTCAAGGTTTTTTCTGATGATGGTAAATACATTCTTAAGATAAGTCGTCCGGAATTCAATGTTGATTATATTGAATTTCAGCAAAGTATATTGGAGCATTCAGCTAGCAGAATATCAGGTTCACCAGAAATCATACATACATTATCCGGTGATAAATCAGAAATAATTACAGACAGTAATGGAAATAAACGAATTGTAAGATTACTTAGCTGGGTTCACGGAAGACTATGGTCGAAGGTTAATCCGATTAGTGATAGTCTATTGGAAAGTTTGGGTGAAAAAGCAGGAGAACTAACTTCTGAGCTATTGGATTTTGATCATCCATTTGCTCATCGAAAATTGCAATGGGATATTGCAACCACAATGTGGGTTGAGGATTATCTAGATTATTTTCCTAAAGATGAGAAGTCAATAGCAAGTTATTTTTTAAGAAAGTTCAGCAACGCAAATGATAAGCTGGAAGGGCTGAGAATGAGTGTTGTACACAATGATGTAAACGATAATAATATATTAGTAGGTAGTAATCTTATAAACCCGGAAGTAGTTGGTATTATCGATTTTGGTGATGCAATCCATACACAAACCATAAACGATCTGGCAATTACTATTGCCTATGCAGTTATGAATATGGAAGATGTAATTTCTGCTGCAGTACCGGTTATTAGAGGTTATCACAGGAGGTTTCCCATAAAGGAAAATGAACTTGATTTACTTTATACACTTGTGGCCGCAAGATTACTTGTAAGTGTCACAAAATCTGCGATAAACAAGAATAAAGAGCCTGAGAATGAATATTTACTTATTAGTGAAAAACCTGCTTGGGAAGTTCTAAAGAAATGGAAAAATATTAATTCTGATTATGCACATTATTGCTTTCGTTTTGCTTGTGGATTGACGCCACATCCTGATGAAGATGATTTTATTTTATGGGCACAAAAACAGAATGCAGGTTTAACCGATCTTTTTCCTACAGTAAACCGCAATAATGTCCATAGAGTTGATATGAGCGTTGGAAGTACATGGCTGGGTAATGAAACAGAGTACAATGATAATGACTTGATGGAATACAAGTTAACTAATCTGCGAAAGCAGAATAATGATTCCATAATTGCAGGAGGTTATCTTGAGCCAAGGCCAATTTACACGACTGATGCTTATAAAGTTGAAGGCAACTCCGGACCGGAATTCAGGTCTGTTCATCTTGGAATCGATTTCTGGTTACCTGCATATACTCCAGTTTATGCCTTGTTTGACGGGATTGTGGAAATTGCAGTTAATTATACCGGAGATAAGGAATATGGTGGACTTGTTATTCTTAAACATAAAGCCGACGATATTAAGTTTTTTACACTTTATGGCCATCAAACTGTGGAAAGTGTGATGAAGTTAAAGAAAGGTGATATTATTAGTAAAGGGCAAAAAATCAGTGAGTTGGGTCCGCCTCAGGAAAATGGAAACTGGGCTGCACATCTACATTTTCAGGTGATGCTGGATATGCTTGGAAATGAGATTGAATTTCCTGGTGTTGCCTATCCCGACCAGGTTGATATATGGAAAAGTATCTGTCCCGACCCTAATTTATTCTTCAATGACAAAGAACTTTCTGAAAAAGAGGTAGAAAAGGATTCTGAGATAATTTCTAATCGTAATAATTACCTTGGAAGGAGTTTGAGTTTGTCTTATTCAGAACCACTTCATATTGTCAGAGGATCAGGTGTTTACCTACTTGATAATATGGGCATAAAGTATCTTGATACTGTAAATAATGTTGCCCATGTTGGACATGAACATCCTGATATTGTGGAAGCTGGTAAGTCTCAGTTCTCTGTTTTAAACACAAATACCCGATATCTACATAAGAATATTGTTGAATTTGCTGAAAAATTGCTTGAAACCTTTCCCGATGAATTATCGGTTGTTCATTTTGTTAATTCCGGAAGTGAAGCAAATGAGCTTGCCCTTAGAATGGCTAAGAATTTTACAGGACAAAAGGACATGATTGCCATTGAGGTTGGATACCATGGAAATACTGGTGGATGTATTGATATAAGTTCCTATAAGTTTGATGGAAAAGGAGGTAAGGGAGCCCCTGAACATACCCATATTGTTCCTTTACCTGATACATTTAGAGGAATTTATCAGGGCGATGATGCTGGAATAAAATATGCAGAACATATCCAAGATCAAATAGATAAAGTTGCTGCTAAAGGCAGAGGAGTTGCAGGATTTATCTGCGAAAGCATAATAAGTTGTGGCGGACAGGTTGAGTTACCTAAAGGTTATTTGGAACAAGCTTACAGGTTGGTGAGAGATGCTGGAGGATTATGTGTAGCAGATGAGGTTCAGGTGGGTTGCGGACGTGTTGGTAGCCATATGTGGGGATTCCAATTGCATGATGTTGTCCCGGATATCGTAACCATTGGGAAACCAATTGGAAACGGGCATCCTCTGGCTGCAGTTGTTTGTACAAGAGAAGTTGCTGATGCCTTCGCCAATGGAATGGAGTATTTCAATACTTTCGGTGGTAATCCGGTTTCATGTGCGATTGGTTGGGAAGTTTTGAATGTTATCAAAAATGAAAATCTTCAAGAAAATGCTCGTATTGTAGGTAATGAAATAAAAAAAGAACTGACAAAACTTCAAAGGGAATTTCCTATCATAGGTGATGTAAGAGGGCAGGGGTTGTTCCTTGGTTTTGAATTGGTTGATACTGACAAAGAACCTCTCCCGGAGAAAACATCATATCTAGCCGACAGAATGAAAGAACTTGGAATACTAATGAGTGTTGATGGCAGAGATAATAATGTAATCAAAATAAAACCACCCATTGTATTTTCAATGGATAATGCCAAAGAGCTAATATCCAGGTTAAGACAGGTGTTTAATGAAGATGTAATGAGGTGTTGATTATGAGAAAGTTAACGATAATAGTACTCCTGTTGACAGCAATCAATATTATAGCACAGGATTTTAACTATCATAAAGATCATACGAAATTTGGTGTAAATAAGCTGGATCCTCATGCTGATTTCTTTGGTTATGAAAATAAAAAACTGGCAAATATTAATGATGTACTCTTGTCTGACAGATATATCTCGTTAAACGGGAACTGGAAATTTAATTGGGTGAAATCACCAAAGGACAGGCCTATTAATTTCTTTGAAAAGGATTTTGATGATTCTGATTGGAATACAATTCCAGTCCCTGCAAATTGGGAAGCTGAGGGTTTTGGATATCCGATTTATCTGGATGAAAGGTATCCGTTTAAAAACGAGTGGCCCGAAGTTCCTGATGATTACAATCCTGTGGGTACCTACCGTCGTACTTTTCAGTTGCCTGATAATTGGATTGAGGAAGAAGCTATACTTCATTTTGCCGGTGCAAAGTCTGCCATGTATTTGTATATCAATGGAAAATTTGTGGGATATTCTCAAGGTTCAAAAACTCCTGCAGAATTTAATGTAACAGATTTTGTTGTTGAAGGCACAAACCTGATAGCCATTCAGATGTATAGGTGGAGTGATGCCAGCTATTTGGAAAGTCAGGATATGTTGAGAATGAGTGGAATAGAACGTGATGTGTATTTATACTCAAAACCTGGTACCAATATTTCTGATTTCCGAATTACTGCCAATCTCGACAGTAATTATATGGTTGGTTTATTCAACACTTCCGTAAAACTTGAGAATATTACTGATAAGAAATCGGTTAGAACTCTGAAAATTACCCTAAAAGATAAGGATAGAATAGTCTTTCAAAAAGAAGAAAAAGTTAAAACGCCATCCGAACAAAGTATATGTTTTAACTTTTCAGGGATCATCGAAAATGTAAAACATTGGTCTGCTGAGACCCCAAATCTTTACACTACATGTATTGAGTTAATTGATTCGAAAAAAGGTGAGAACAATCAGTATATAAATAAAAGTATTGGTTTTCGTAATGTGGAAATTAAAGATAATCAACTACTTATAAATGGAAAGCCAATCTTGATTAAAGGTGTGAATCGCCATGAAACAGATCCGTTTACCGGGCATGTTGTTTCGAGGGAGTTGATGGAGTTGGATATAAAGTTAATGAAGGAAAATAATATTAACGCTGTTAGAACCAGCCATTATCCCAATCATCCATATTGGTATGACTTATGCGACAAATATGGGCTATATGTAATTGATGAAGCAAATATTGAAAGCCATCCACTGGCAATTGATGAAAGTACACAAATTGGAAATGAGCTTTCATGGATTCCGGCGCATCTTGATCGCATAAAACGAATGTATTACCGCGACAGAAATCATCCATCAATTATACTTTGGTCGCTTGGAAATGAAGCAGGTTATGGGAAAGTTTTTAATACTTCATATGATTGGCTTAAATCGCATGACTCCACACGACCGGTGCAGTATGAACCTGCAGGAATTAGAGATTATACAGATGTTTTCTGTCCGATGTATCCGAGTATTGCAAGGCTGGAGAAGTATGCAAAATCTTCAAATTCTAAACCTTGTATAATGATCGAATATTGCCATGCAATGGGGAATTCAGTTGGTAATCTTCAGGATTATTGGGATGTAATAGAAGCATATCCTAAGCTTCAGGGCGGGTTTATATGGGATTGGGTTGATCAATCACTTGAGTATAAGGATGAAAATGGTAAACCATTCTTGGCATATGGTCATGATTATCATCCTGATCTGCCAACTGATGGGAATTTCTTAAATAACGGATTGGTTGACCCTTATAGAAATCCTCATCCACATTTGTTTGAGGTGAAAAAGGTTTACCAACCTGTTGATTTCAAATTTGATAAAAAGAAAATGTTACTAACCGTAGTAAATAAAAGTTTCTTCGCTAAACTTGAAACCGTAGATCTTGTTTGCTCAATTATTGAAGATGGAATGGAGGCGGATAAACTGGTTTTTTCCAATTTTTCAATTGAACCGGGAATGGAGAAAGAGTTCCAATTGAACTATGAATATATCTCATCTGAGAATGAAAATATATTGCTTGCGCAGATTATAACAAATAAATCTACCGGATTACTTAATGCAAATCATGAGTTTGCGTTTGAACAATTCACGATATCAGGCTATAATAGTACATGTTATGCGGTACCGAGTGAAAGTCAATTCATAATTAATCGTGACAGTAAAAGTTATGTGGTTGAGAATGAGATAGTAAAACTATCTTTAAATATGGAAACCGGTGAAATCAATAATTGGATATATAAGGATAATCTGGTTACAGAGGAACCTGTTAGACCCAATTTCTGGCGAGCTCCAACCGACAATGATTTGGGGAATGGAATGCACAAATGGGCAAAAATCTGGAAAGATGCCACAGATAATATGAAGGCAACCTTAATAGAACCTCCAGTTGCTACGGAAATAGGTGTCACTTATAAAGTTGATTATCAATTACCCGATAGTATTGGTAGCTTGGTTCTGGATTATACACTTACCGGAAAAGGTGAGTTAATTATCGATTATTATTTTATGGCGCAGAAAGATTCACTTCCAATAATCCCCAGAATAGGGCTTTATTTGACCATGCCTGAGAATTATAAAAATGTTAGTTGGTATGGCAGAGGACCTCATGAAACCTACTGGGATAGGAAAACATCAGGTAAAATTGCTCTCCACGTAGGAAAAGTACAAGATCAATTCCATCGTTATTCACGCCCACAGGAAACAGGCAATAAAACAGATGTAAGGTGGATGAGTCTTGAATCAGATAGTTTAATTATTACAACCAGGCCGCTGGATAGTAGGTTATTATCATGTTCGGTATGGCCTTTTGATATTGATGAACTTGAATTTGCTGAAGGCAAGATGGGTGGAGTTTCTGCATCAGGATTGGTACCCGTAACAGCAAAACATGGAGCAGATATAAAAACAGGAGAGACGGTAAGGTGGAATATTGACCACCTTCAAATAGGAGTGGGTGGCGATACTTCATGGGGTCGACATGTTCATGATAGTTATACAATTCCACCCGGAGAATACAATTATTCTATTGTAATTATTCCTGCATTGCAATGGTAAAAAAAAAGAGAGAACCAATGGCCCTCTCTTTTCAAATTTGCAATATTAGTATTCAGTTTTACCTGGTTAGTATAAGCTTATTAATCTCATTTATTGAGTTTCCGCTTTGTAGTCGGATATAGTATAATCCTTTTGCTAAGTTAGAGCCGTCAAATTCAATTCTGTTAACCTGACCTGATTCAGCCATACCATCAAACAATGTAGCCACTTTCAATCCCATAGCATTGTATACAGCCACAGTAGTTTGATTTGTTTCTGATAAAGTAAACTCAACAGTAGCGTTTGTGCTTGTAGGATTTGGATAAGATTTCATGGTTGCTTCAGCAATGATTTCATCTTCAAATGCAATAGTATTCTTAGCACCACTACAATTTCCGGTTACTTCATATACAGCGCCATCATCAACAGCGGTTCCTTTTTTACTTTTAGGAACGTGTACCTGATATGTTGCAGTACCGATATTACCATTGCCATCATCGAGTTCCATATGGATCGTGTAAACACGGCCATTTCCGTTACCCTGACGTTCTTTACGTAGATCAACAGATTTACAATCAGATGCAATAACCATATCATCGGTTGTATTTCCATCTCCACCACCATTGGCATCTTCTGCTTCATCACTTGTAACTTTTACAATAATTACATCAGAATTAGAAGGTGATATACAATTATCAGAAACAGCTGTAAAACATTCGCTCACATTAACAGTGTGATACTTATGATTTGGAGGCCATAATGTAATAGGGTTAGCAACAGCTGTAATAACAGGTGCTGTAACATCATCAACAATCACTGTTTGAGTTTGTGTAGTTGTATTTCCATTACCATCATCGAAAGTCCAGGTAACAGTATATGTACCTTGCTGATCATAGTATAAAGGATCAGAAGTAGTACCTGTTAATGCACCAGCACAATTATCAGTTGCGGTAGGAACTGAAGTTACAGTTGCATCGCATTCACCTGTTACATCTGCAAGAGCAGGAATATCAGCTACAGGAGCAGTAAGGTCATCCACAACAACGTTTTGAGTTTGAGTAGTTGTATTTCCATTACCATCATCGAAAGTCCATGTAACAGTGTATGTACCTTGTTGATCATAGTATAAAGGATCAGAAGTAGTACCTGTTAATGCACCAGCACAATTATCAGTTGCAGTAGGAGCAGATGCTATTGTTGCATCACATTCTCCGGACACATCAGGAAGTGTTGTTAAATCTGCGACAGGTGAAGTTACATCGTTTACCGTGATAGTTGCAGTTGCAGTTGAACTTAGCTCACCATCTGAAACGGTAAGTGTTACAGATGTAGAACCTAGTGCGTATGGCCCCGTAGGACTTACTGAATAAGTAAGAGCATCACCATCAGGATCATATGATCCATTATCAATTTGTGCAGCAGTTACATCCGCCTGACAATTAGCTACAGTATTTGTTGTTATATCTTGAGCAATTGCAACGGGTGGTTGGTTATTTTCATATGTTACCCACATATATTGAGTGTACCAACTATAATTTGTATAGTACTTATTTTGCATAACTATATAACCAATTTTTTGACCAGCCGGTGCTGTATAAGTCATGTTTCCCCAATACCAGTGGTTACTTGTTATTTGCCCCATATAGTTGCCGTTTTCATCGTAAGCAATTAATCGTGCTCCATAGTAGTAATAGTAGTAATAATATCCATAATCATAAACGTTAATAGTAACGCTTACAGCTGGTTGAGGAAAGGTCATAACAGTTGGTTGCCATTGATAACGATAATAGTATCCTGGTCCATATAATCCTGGACTAAATGTTACTCCCTGGTCACTATATGTATATTGCTCAGGTCGATATTGAAAGTTGTGAAATACAGTTGTCGTTGAGTTTACACCTCTTACTCCATCTTCTGGAACAAAAGTGTATTCAGGGTTTGTAGTAGCTTTAGTTCCATCTGGAAAAGTGTGTGTTTTTTCTGTAGCATCTCCATGGACTTCTTTAATTACAGCAGTCGTGTATTCGCTAATATGCTGAAAAACTTCAATTTCAGCCTCAGCTTGAGGGATTTTATCCTGTGAATAGGTTATGTTTGTAAGTGTGAGCGTGAAAATTAATGCAAAAACAATTCGTAAAGATCTCATAGTTGTATAGTTTGGTGAATATTCTATTATTTAATTCAATTATTAGTGGTACTTCGGTGTGGTGTATTGATGTCTTAATATTAATTAAGACTAAATAAAAATAACAAAGCAAGAATAGTCTTAATTATTTATTAAATCAAAATCTTTAACAGGCTATTAACAAATAAATTTAAAACTGAAATGGAAAAAATGCTAATAGTCATAGAGACAGAGAGATGAGATGATTACTAAGTGTGTGAAATAATTGTTAAAATTTCACAAATAATACTGAACCATTCATGATTTTTATAATTAGTAACAAATCAAACTGATTATTCAAAATTTTGCGACTATGATAGTACCGTAATTATTTCATGCAATGACATATTAATTATTGAGGTGTATGAAGCTCAAATTTTTAAACAAACATTTATTATCATTCAAAAAGCATAATAGAGTTACACGTGTCCTATTATGATTTTTTCAGATACTATAACAACCGGTTAGTTACTTAATAAAAGAATTTGAGAAGTAATCAATTCCTACTCTACAGTGTAAAAAAAAAGAGAGAACCAATGGCCCTCTCTTTTCAAATTTGCAATATTAGTATTCAGTTTTACCTGGTTAGTATAAGCTTATTAATCTCATTTATTGAGTTTCCGCTTTGTAGTCGGATATAGTATAATCCTTTTGCTAAGTTAGAGCCGTCAAATTCAATTCTGTTAACCTGACCTGATTCAGCCATACCATCAAACAATGTAGCCACTTTCAATCCCATAGCATTGTATACAGCCACAGTAGTTTGATTTGTTTCTGATAAAGTAAACTCAACAGTAGCGTTTGTGCTTGTAGGATTTGGATAAGATTTCATGGTTGCTTCAGCAATGATTTCATCTTCAAATGCAATAGTATTCTTAGCACCACTACAATTTCCGGTTACTTCATATACAGCGCCATCATCAACAGCGGTTCCTTTTTTACTTTTAGGAACGTGTACCTGATATGTTGCAGTACCGATATTACCATTGCCATCATCGAGTTCCATATGGATCGTGTAAACACGGCCATTTCCGTTACCCTGACGTTCTTTACGTAGATCAACAGATTTACAATCAGATGCAATAACCATATCATCGGTTGTATTTCCATCTCCACCACCATTGGCATCTTCTGCTTCATCACTTGTAACTTTTACAATAATTACATCAGAATTAGAAGGTGATATACAATTATCAGAAACAGCTGTAAAACATTCGCTCACATTAACAGTGTGATACTTATGATTTGGAGGCCATAATGTAATAGGGTTAGCAACAGCTGTAATAACAGGTGCTGTAACATCATCAACAATCACTGTTTGAGTTTGTGTAGTTGTATTTCCATTACCATCATCGAAAGTCCAGGTAACAGTATATGTACCTTGCTGATCATAGTATAAAGGATCTGAAGTAGTACCTGTTAATGCACCAGCACAATTATCAGTTGCGGTAGGAACTGAAGTTACAGTTGCATCGCATTCACCTGTTACATCTGCAAGAGCAGGAATATCTGCTACAGGAGCAGTAACGTCATCCACAACAACGTTCTGAGTTTGTATAGTTGTATTTCCATTACCATCATCGAAAGTCCAGGTAACAGTATATGTACCTTGCTGATCATAGTATAAAGGATCAGAAGTAGTCCCTGTTAATGCACCTGAACAATTATCAGTTGCTGTTGGAACTGAAGTTACAGTTGCATCGCATTCACCGGTTACATCTGCAAGAGCAGGAATATCAGCTACAGGAGCAGTAAGGTCATCCACAACAACGTTTTGAGTTTGTGAACTTGTATTTCCATTACCATCATCGAAAGTCCAGGTAACAGTATATGTACCTTGCTGATCATAGTATAAAGGATCAGAAGTAGTCCCTGTTAATGCACCAGCACAATTATCAGTTGCTGTTGGAACTGAAGTTACAGTTGCATCGCATTCACCTGTTACATTTGCAAGAGCAGGAATATCTGCTACAGGAGCAGTAACGTCATCCACAACAACGTTCTGAGTTTGTGTAGTTGTATTTCCATTACCATCATCGAAAGTCCATGTAACAGTGTATGTACCTTGCTGATCATAGTATAAAGGATCAGAAGTAGTACCTGTTAATGCACCAGCACAATTATCAGTTGCTGTAGGAACTGAAGTTACAGTTGCATCGCATTCACCGGTTACATCTGCAAGAGCAGGAATATCAGTTACAGGAGCAGTAAGGTCATCCACAACAACGTTCTGAGTTTGTGTAGTTGTATTTCCATTACCATCATCGAAAGTCCATGTAACAGTGTATGTACCTTGCTGATCATAGTATAAAGGATCAGAAGTAGTCCCTGTTAATGCACCAGCACAATTATCAGTTGCAGTAGGAGCAGATGCAATCGTTGCGTCACATTCTCCGGTTATATCTGCAAGAGTAGGAAGATCAGTTACAGGAGCAGTAAGGTCATCCACAACAACGTTCTGAGTTTGTGTAGTTGTATTTCCATTACCATCATCGAAAGTCCATGTAACAGTGTATGTACCTTGTTGATCATAGTATAAAGGATCAGAAGTAGTCCCTGTTAATGCACCAGCACAATTATCAGTTGCAGTAGGAGCAGATGCTATCGTTGCATCACATTCTCCGGTTATATCAGGAAGTGTTGTTAAATCTGCGACAGGTATAATTACATCGTTTATTGTGATAGTTGCGGTAGCCGATGAACTTAGCTCACCATCTGAAACAGTGAGTGTTACAGGTGTAGTGCCTAGCGGGTATGGTCCAGCGGGACTTACTGAATAAGTAAGAGCATCACCATCAGGATCATATGATCCATTATCGATCTGTGAGGCAGTTACATCCGCTTGACAATTAGCTACAGTATTTGTTGTTACATCTTGTGCAATGGCGACAGGAGGCTGATTAGTCTGGGGGTAGGTAGCCCACATATGTTTCAGGTATGTATAATTACCGTTATTTCCTGTAGTTCTTGTTTGTACAACAATATAAGCAATTTCCTCTCCTGCTGGAGCATTAAAAGTTAGGTTTACATAACCGTAAGAATATGTGATTGCATAACCAATGTAGTTACCACTTGCATTGTATGCATTTAACCTGTAACCATAATAAGTATTGTAATGGTAATGACCGCCACTCCACCAGCTATGCCACCATCTATGAGAGGCATATCCATAGGCATTAACAGTAACACTTGTTGCAGGTTGAGGCAAGGTAATTGTGGTAGGTTGCCAGTTTTGACTGTAGCTTCCATAGTAACCATATGTATAAGGACTAAATGTTAATCCCTGACTATTATACGTATAGCCACTTAGAGTTGTTAAGTTATAGTACTCTGTTGTTGAATTAGGACTTCTGCTATCATCACCAGGATAAACCGGGTTAGAGTTTGATTGAACGCCTAACTCTAATTCAGGTGTTTCTATTTCCGTAACATCGGGCATTGCAATCGGTTCAAGGTTAAAGTATTCGCTAATATGCTCATATGCTTGAGATTCTTCTGGAGGATTTTGATCCTCTACTTCAACATTGCATTCCTTGGCTTCTTGTGCAAAGATTGAAAAGTTGACTAGTAGAAATGACATGAGAATACTAGTTTTTTGTAAAAATTTTTTCATGGTAGGTGGTTTAGTTAGTACATTAGTTTAATTTAGACTAATTCTAAATAGAGGTACAATTTTAGAATTTAATATCTATTCTGCAAGAATATTTAACAGGTCATTAACAATATAATTAATTGAAATGTGATTTTGTTTTGTTAAAGTTCATGTTAACAGTTAAATATGTATGGGTTGGGAGAATGTGAATTTATTGTTAAATAATCAGCCAAATATGGAGAATTTATTGGTTTTCTTTAAGATAGCCACAAATGCGCCACCAGCAGCAAGCTTAATTTTAAGGTTTGAAGAATTGTTAACTACCAGGTTATTAACATTATAATCTTTAGCAAACTTGTCAGTATTTTTGCCACCCTTCATAAGATCCAACTTTTAGTTGTCTTTTTCTAGGAATGTGACGCTACTTTATAGGGACGCTTTATTCATGGTGAGTATTCGATTCCACAAGGGTTATACAGTTACTAGATTGTTATTACCCCGGCGTTACAATGGTGACAAGGTATACTCTAATGGGAAATTGTTCCCAATTATGGAAAAAGTAAGATGTGTTGATTATGATTAAGTAGCATAAATTCAAGCAGATAGAACGTTGGGTTAAAATTGGTATATGCATTGCTATTGATTTCATGTTATTTTTGAATCAAAATACTTAAGCTATGAATCTAAATAAACTACTAGTACTAATTATAATACTATTAAGTATAATATCTTGTAACGATAAGAATAACCCTACTCCAGGTGAAGCTACTGAGAGCATGACTGATTTAGTGGTTGATCATAGTTTCGATTGGTCTGCCAGTGTGAAGGGTGAATTGCAAGTAATACTGGAGAATCCATTGAATGTATCTACTGAGTTGGAGGTTTTACAGATAATTACTGAATCTGGTGTTGTGCTAGATCATCAAGTAATATATAATAATACGGCAGTATTTAATGTAAATCTTCCTCAGGATGCAAGCTATTATATTTATTTTCCAACAACTACTGACAAAGTGATTATTGAAGATATTGGTGTTATGACCATGGAATTGGGACCATCAATTGAATATATTTATCCTGCTCCAACAAAATCAACTAATACATTAAGTTGCACCTCATGTGGTACTCCAATGGAGAATGGAGGAGGAGAGGTACCATATTTGAATTCTGGCTGGACATTGTATAATCAAAACCAGGTACCTGGATGGGAAACTACTGCTACTGATGGTAAGATTGAAGTTTGGGTTAGTGGTTTTCAGGGAGTTCCTGCACAGGAAGGTAGACAGTTTTTCGAATTGAATGCTAATCAGGTAGCAGCTTTGTACCAAACTTTATGCATTGAGCCAGGATCAACAATTTACTGGTCGGTTTGGCATAGAGGAAGGTCAGGAGTTGATGTTGCTGAGGTGAAAATTGGTGCAACAGTTGAAACTGCAGTATATCAGGGAACTATGACGGATGGCAATACTACCTGGGGGCATTATAATGGTACATATACAGTGCCGGTAGGACAAACTACAACTGTATTTGTTTTTGAATCAGTTTCTTCGGCAAGTAGTAGTCAGAGTGTTGGAAACTTTATTGATAATTTTGAGATATCTTGTGATGCAGATGGAGATGAAGTAATAGATCAATATGATGATTATCCCGATGATCCTGATCGTGCATATAAAATTTATTTTCCGGAAGATGGAAAACAGGTTGTTGCATTTGAAGATTTATGGCCAGGCTATGGTGACTATGATTTCAATGATTTAGTTATGTCAAACCAGGTAATAATTGCAAAAAATGCAAGCAATGAATTAGTTGACGCAAGTTTTAAAGTTAGCATTGATGCCGTTGGTGCAGCCTTGTATAATGGAATTGGTATGATGTTATATGATGAAAATAGTAATGTAATAAGTAATAATATAATCGGTTCTATAAGTGGAGATATTAGTATTGATCCTGATAATCAGAATGGCTTGATTTTATCTAATGATGTTTTTGAGACCATTGATAATAGATATCAAAACAATGGTATTGGTCCTTCCGCAGTCCCTGATACCTTGCGTTTCTCAATAACTTTTACTGGAAATACAGAGAGTGTGCTACCTGAACTTTATTTATTTAGAACTGATGATAGAGGACATGAGATTCACAGAAGTGGTTTTCCTTTAACATCAACCATGAATAGTGAAATGTTCAATACTTTTATGGATAACGGTGATTTTAAATCTGCTACAGGTTTACCATGGGGGATAGAGCTTATAATTGATCAGAATTGGAAAAACCCTGTTGAAAAAGTTGATATATTACTAGCATATCCAAAGTTTGAGGATTGGGCAATCAGTAATGGTACAAATGAACCAACCTGGTATATGGAACCCGATGAAAGTAAGGTTGTTGATATAAATAATTAATAAATTTGATTATTTCTTTGATAAGATAGCCGCAAATCCACCACCAGCAGCAAGCTTAATTTTAAGGTTAGAAGAATTGTTAACTGGCAGGTTATTAATATTAAAGTCTTGAGCAAATTTGTCAACATTTTTGCCATCCTTCATAAGAATCAATTTGTATTCGGCTTTTTCAAGGAATGATAGATCAATTGTTAAATTTCTTGATTCAGAGTTAGTCATGCCACCGATATACCAATTGTCACCATTTCTTCGGGCAACAATTATATACTCACCAACCTTGCCATCAATAGCAATTGTTTCGTCCCACGTGGTTGGTATTTTTGAGATAAATTCGGTTGTCTCTTTTTCATTATAATATGCGCTTGGTGATTCACATAGCATCTGTAAAGGACTTTCATAAACTACATACATCGCAACCTGATGACATCTGGTTCCAATGCTAATTGGTCGTGTCCAGATAACCTGATGGTTTTTCTCGTTTGCATTATTCATTGCTCCGGGAGTATAATCCATAGGACCGGCTACCATTCTGATAAACGGCAATGTTACATTATGTTCAGGTGTAATTAATGAACTCCATTTATTGTTTTCAGCTCCTTTTAGTCCCTCATATGTTAGTACATTTGGGTATGCTCTTCTTAAACCAGAAGGTTTGTAAGCACCATGAAAATCAACAAGTAATTTGTTTTTTGCAGCCTCCTGAGCCACTCTTTCATAATAATTAACCATGTATTGATCAGTACGTTGCATAAAATCAACTTTAACACCTTTAATTCCCCAGTCGTGGTATAAAGCCAGAACTTCCATATTACTATCAAGAGGTTCCCATAATACCCAGAGAATTAGGCCAACATTTTTCTTCTTACCATAACTAACGAGCTCTTCAATATTAATATCAGGATTTGGTTTATCAATTATTGTTGTTGATTTACTCCAGCCTTCATCCAGAATTATATATTCCAATCCATATTCAGACGCAAAGTCAATGTAATACTTATAGGTGTCAGTGTTAATGCCTGATTCAAAATCAACACCATAGATATTATTTGCATTGTACCAGTCCCATGCAACTTTACCAGGCACTATCCATGATGGATCATCAATTTCCAATGGTCGGGCAAGTTGAAAAACCAGATTACTTTCTACCAGCTTCTTATCTTCATCACTCATTATCATTATTCTCCATGGAAAAGTTCTGCTACCTTTCGTATATGCCATCGTGCTACTCGATGACCTCAATATCTGATTTCGATCAGACCCATTTCTGGCTTCAGCCTTAATTACACGATTTGGGAACTTTGCTTTGAATCCTGAACTTTCAGTACCACATAAGAACATTCCTGGATAATCATAAAGATCAGATTCAGTTATAATTATGCTTGTTTTTCCTGATTTTACATAGAGTGGGAGTGAGCAGAAATCTTTATGATTAAGAGTATCCGGTTTAACCGGAACATACATTCTTTCATAATGAGAGACCATTGAGTTTTCCTTTGGGAAAAGTGCTGTTGCTCCATAAGGAAAAGTAATGTTAAATTGTTCATCAACAATACTTATGGAATCCTGAAATGAACCAAAGAACCTGTATGCAATACCATCGTTGTATGCTCTGAAAGTTAGTCCGAAATAGTGGTTGGTATTTATAGTTATTTCATTATAATTATCATGTATGATGGCCGATTTTTGTTTGATAACAGGATGTATTTCTTCGTCCACATGTTTTTTATTAACCTTCTCAATTATAGGCGAATCGGAGAAAATAGGTCCGGGTGAAACAACCATATCAATTAAACTTTCTTCGATAACAATTTCACCTTTGTACATAACATGAAAAGTTATGTAATTATCGAAAGATATATTTGCAATAAGGTTATTATCAGGACTAGTTACACTATATTTCTGTGCAAACGAAAAAGAAATAATGATTATTGACAACAGGGTTAATATTGGCTTCTTCATAACAGAATATTTAACTTTTGAATAGCTGATAAAATTAGCAAATTTGTTGCTCATTATTAATCATTGTTGTTGAGGTTTTATACATTTGAAAATTAAATATTTAAGGTGAAGGAAGAATACAGGAAATATCTGGAAAGTGCTGTTTCAAAACAGAAGGAGAACAAACGCGTACTCCAGAAATTAAAAAAAATGAAGCCGGCTGAGTTAAACCGGCTTATAAATGAACTTCATGATGAAGCATTTGAGGAAATTGACTGCTTAGAATGTGCAAATTGCTGTAGCTCTATTAGTCCGGCAGTGAAGGATAGCGACATTACAAGAATTTCAAAACACCTACGAATAAAACCATCACAAATTGTCGACAAGTATATGCGACTGGATGATGAAAGTGATTATATAATGAATTGTTCACCGTGTCCATTTCTGCTACCTGATAATTATTGCTCAATTTATGAATCTAGACCCTTAGCCTGCAAAGGATATCCACATACTGATCATAATAAGATGCACCAAATTCTCGACCTTACCTTAAGGAATACAAAGATTTGTCCAGCTGTATGTTATATCTTTGAGGATTTGGTAGTTAGGAATAAATAACGCATGGTACTATTTTATTGTCTCCTTTATAGTTACTCTATTGTATACATTGTCGAGTTCAGTCTTGATTGAGGATAACTCTGCTACTTTTTTATTGTTTCTATTTCCTCGATTATTTTCAATATTAATATGGTAATATTTAAAGATCATATCAAATTCATACAGAGCTTCTTCTTTTGTCAATATATGAGCATTATACATTTTCTCCATAGATTTTAGAAAATATTTGCAGGTAAATACTTTACTATTTTCTTTTTCTAAGTTTATTGATTGACGAAGTATAATATACACATCTGCATATCTTAAGGAATCTAATTTGTACAAATCAACTCCCTTTCTTGCCAAAATTCTACCCTTTTGAGGACCATGATGACCACGTAAGGGAAAGTATTCAATTCGTTTATCATAAAGCAACATAATTGTATCTATAAGAAGATTTTTTCGATAGATATCAGGTTCATTCTTTATTATTGTTTTAATAATCCGAATACCATCTACATATATATTTTCACTCGATGCAGGACAGAGTTTAAATGTATAATGCCATGGCTCATATATATCATAAATTATATCTGATTTGTAGCCAGTACTTTTCCAGACTTTATAGAGTTTTCTGTATTGTATCAGATTATTCACACAGCTTATACTATCCTTTCCATACTTTGGAGTTTTTGAAGTGATGGTGGTATCATCGTTCTGGTATGTTTTAAAAACCAAAGCATTTGATACAAATGGGAAAATCCAGAAAATGCATATCAGAATTATTACTCTCATAGCAATTGGTTTTATCCAAATCAATACAATTTATATGCCATGAATATACAAAAAAATCCCGCAAATCAAAGAGATGCGGGATCAACACTACGAGTATTTAGTAGTGGTATAGAGTATTATGGTATTACGTAAATATTTGCTGAATTTCTGTATCCGGCATTATTCATATACCAGTCAGGGTAATCCGTACCTGAAGACTGAGCCCATGCAGCAAACTTAAGATATGCAGTAAGGATATCGGCTTTCTCGACTGGATATTCGAAATTCTGAGGAACTTCAATACCCCAAGGTAAACCGGATTCTGAAACATAATAAACTCCGTTGTCAGGATCTGATACATCATGGAAAGTGTCAAAATAATCAGGATCTACAAGTTCTGTAGGTGGCTGATTTTTAAGATGAACTTCATAACCACGGGTTTGATCAATAAAGATAAATGGATTAAATGGTGGTGTTCCAACTGATGCCTGAGGAATCTCAAAATGTGTTGTAACTGTATTTACAGTAGTTTGAACATATTGACCTCCCGGAATGGTATTAACGATTCCACCTTCCATAATTGTGGTTATGGCATCGAATGGAATAATAACAGTTGAATTTGTGTGTCCAACTTCGAATCCTTTAGGATCGATCTGAACAGCATTTCCAAACTTCATACATCCTGTAACACTTCCCACACTTGATGAAGGAGCATCAAAAACAATTCCGAAGCCATTATTCTGTGAAGCACCTGAAGCCATTATCTGGAATTTGGTTATTACGTCTACAACCTCATTTTGTGCATTGGTAACTGTAGTATAATTGAAGTTTACAACAAGGTCGTTGAAATCGTAATCACCATAACCCGGCCATAGATCCTCAAATGCAAAGCTTCCATAATCGGTTTCATTAGGATAGAATGAGTTAAATGCTCGAGTAGGATCGGTTGGGTAACTATCTAAATTATCAGGTATTCCGTCACCATCAGTATCTGACCCACCACCTGTGTTAATGGTAAGAACAAGAACTTGTGCGTCGGTTCCAGCTGCATTATTAGCACCAATATTAATATTGTATGTTCCCGAAACAGTAGGAACTCCACTAATTGTGTTTCCATCTATTGTCAATCCCGTTGGAAGATCTGTTGCAGTGAATGTCATTGGAACTGATCCATCGGCAGTTATGCTATATGAGAATGGGAAGTCTTTCATTGCTGTTGCAGCCAACAAACTTGTAATTGTAGGTGGTTGAAGACCTTCATTAATAGTTAGTACAAGTGTTTCAACTGTAGTTCCGTAAGCATTAGCAGCAGTTAAGGTTACATTGTATGTTGCAGGATAAACCGGTGTACCATTTATTGTTTGATCAGATTCATCAAATGATAAACCAGTAGGTAATCCTGAAACTGAATAACTTGTTGGATTCTCAGTTGCTTCGAAAGTATATGTGTTTAGCTGAACTCCTGCTGTTCCTGTTGCAGTTAACGGACTTGTAATTGCTGGAGGCGTTCCAACCGTAAGTGCAAGAGTTTCGAATGTAGTTCCTCCCGCATTTGTTGCTGATAAAGTAATATAATAAGTCCCTGCTGAAGTTGGAGTTCCTTCAATTGTATTTGTTGTGCTATTAAATGTTAATGCATCCGGTAAGTTTGTTGCAGTATATGTAATTGTAGGTTCTCCGGTTGCAGTTAACTCATAGGAATAACTTTGATTAACGGTTGTATTATCAGTAGACGGACTTGTTATTACCGGAGGTGCCGTTGGTTGTGTAATTGTAATTACAAGAGTTTCTGTATCTGTTCCCATAAAGTTAGATGCAGTTATTTCTACATTGTAGGTTCCTGCTGTTGTAGCTGATCCACTAATTGTGTTTGTGTTTGGATCAAATGAAAGTCCTGTAGGTAAGGTTCCTACTGAATAAGTAATAGGTTCTGTACCTGTTGCTGTAAATATATAAGGTGTAATTGCCTGACCAACCAATCCTCCAATTTGCAAAGAACTGGTAATAACAGGAGGGATATTTGCATCACAAGAAGGAGCTACAATAACATAATCACAGTATGTAACATCCGGACCAATTCCATTATAATTATAATCTGGGTCATCGGCACATAAATCAACATGTCCGGTTATGCTTGCTCCACCTGTTACTTTACCATCATCATCTGCTGTAATTTGTGCTCCCGATGAAGTAGGTCCAACAACAGTACCTTCAATATCAAAATCATCTGCTTCAATTAAGCTTCCTAGTCCTAAGGTTGTTACTTTCCCCCCTGAACCAGTTAAGTTAGCTGTACCCTCTACATAAACATATCCGTTATTTGTAAAATCACTATTCTGAATAAAAGAGTTATTTCCACTTTTATTTACTTTAAAGTCACAATTGTTAATGAAGTTAGAACCAGGGTTGTTAGTGAACTCTTTGCTAGTGATAAAGTCACCACTATTGGTGATATTACCCTCATTAATCATCTTTATGGTTGATGATATTTCACCATAATTCAATATGGTTCCATTCAGGCTGATTGTTCCATTTCCAGAGAAGTTAACTAATCCGTAGTTTTCTATTGTTAAATCAGTATTGTATTTGGGTAGATTCAATGTGCCTGCATCATTTACCAATATTGTACCATTCCCACTGCCACCCTGATATTTAGTAACATTAGCATTACCACAAACCCTTAGTATTCCCCCAGAGTTAATATGAAGCTTTTTAAATGTAGCAGAAGTATTTTCAAGAACACATACAACTTCACCAGAGTTAATCGTATATGTGTCGTTGTATGTTCCATCTGCTGTAGTAGTACATCCTGAGGTACATGGGTCATTATCTCTTGTGGATGAATTACTGGTGAAATCAAAAGTAATTTTCGAACCATCTACCTCTACCGGTATATATTCATTCATCCCATTGGATGAAAGTTTGGCTACATACACTTCTTCTAATCTTGTAGCTAACCTAATTGGTAGTTCAAATTCACCTTCACTGTTAGCTGAACCAGTTAGAATTAATTTACCACCTTCCGCAGGATGGGCATCATAAATCTGAATAATTTCAGTTCCTGACGATTTCGTATTTCCAATTTTTATGGATGTGGAATAATCATCGAAACTCTCGAAATTAAATGATTGACTAACTTCCAAATCAAGAAAATTTGAGATGTCATTATTTGGATTATCATCTTTTTTGTCCTTACGACATGAGCCAAACATTAGGCTGATGGCAAACAAAACTGCTAGGGTGTAAATACGTGTTTTCATACTACTCATTATTAGTTAAAGTGTATACGTGTACAATAAGACAAAATCCAGACCAAAAATACTTAAGTTTCATGTTATCAGGCATGTAGTATTTGTGTAGGATGTAAAATTATTCCCAATATTGGAATATTGTATCAAAAGTAGATAATATTTAGATTCTAGTGGAACTTACGAGTGATATATTTTTTGTTAAAAATGAATAACTGCAAACAGATTAGTCATACTCTAGTTTCAAATATGACAATTGCGTTATTTAACCGGTAAAATATTAAGATATTATTTATCCCCAAGTCATTCCATGCTTGAGGAAAATAGCATATTATATGTAATCCCTATTGATAAGGAACATTATCAGGTGTAACAATTTTTGCAACGGCATTAAAAATATAGGACGAAGGAGAGTTGCCATTGGTACAAGGCACACTGGAATTGGTCAATATCACAGCAGTAGCATTCTTTTCAGGCATAAAAAAAGTAGAAGAGGTATAACCAAAAATATCACCACTATGGCCTATCCATCCATGATCCATACCAATGTTGATTCCATAATATCTATCACCTCCTACATGATATCCATCTAATTGTAGAGCAATCATCTCGGTTGATAATAGTTGACCGCTACCAACAGCTTCAATAAATACCTTTAAATCATCCATTGTCGATATCATTTTTCCAGCAGCTCCAGCCCAGGAAGGATCCCACAGTGAGCAGTCGGTAATAGAAACATCAGGTGTATAATCAGTGTAACCATGTGAATAGGGTATAGGCATTTCTGCTGATTCAGGGTAGATAGTATTATTCATATTAAGTGGTGATAGAATCCGTTCCTTTATATTTTGCTGAATACTTTTTCCAGTAACATTTTCTATCATAAGGGCAGTTAGCACGGTGTTGGTATTACTGTATTGCCAACTAGTTCCAGGTTGAAACATCAGGGTGTCAAAACTGCAAACTAATTCTGAAAACTGACGGGCAGTGGGAGTATGGTATGGATCTGTGAAAATTGCTTCCTGCAATTCATCTAACCACGTATAGCTGGGTATCCCGCTGGTCATTCTGCAAAGATTTTTAATGGATATTTCATCCTTAGCAGGAATGAAAAAATCGTCTACATAATCACCGATGGGATCATGAATACTAATTAATCCTTCTTGGACCAGTTGCAGGGTTACTAATCCAACAAACATTTTGGTACAGCTTCCAATACGAAAATGATTGTCCATCAACATTGCATCATTTGTTGTTGTATCCCCAACCCCAAATTCCTTAACATAGTAACCCTCATCAGGAATCCATATTCCTACGATTGCGCCGGGTATAAAATTTCCATCCATTGCGTTAGTAATTGCCTGGTCAATGGCTAGAATCGTTTCATCTGAAAACTTTGGAGGATCCGGGTCATCTTTTTTACAGGAAGAAAAAACTCCAAGAGTTAGAAATACTGTAAATAAAACAGCGGAGGTAATTATTTTTTTCATGGCATGTTATTTAATGTTTGTATTAAGGTTAATTATTGTGTTCAAAATCAAATGGCATTACTATCACTTCAGCCCGCAACATGCAAAATTGAAATGATTAATGAAAACTTATGAAGTTCTCATAATCTATGTTAATCTAAAGAAAGTCCTCGAATTGTTATTTGAGTCTTAAGCATTTTAAACTAATACTTGATTGTAAAAGTATGAAAAAAACCTCAAATTGAACAAACCTATTTGGTTTAGAGCTAGAAGCTAAATGATTTAATGAATTAATGATTTAATAATTCAATGAACAAATAACCAATGACCAAACTGTCAGTTCATGATATAGATTGACGCTAAGTTTGGTTGAAAACTTCCATAAATTTGATTTTATGGAAACAAAAAGGAAATTACGAAGAACCTTTAGTACAGCTTTTAAGAAAGAGAAAGTTGAACTT
>Ga0209475_10000287_pt1 | contig 128004 bp, 109 predicted proteins | sample tdDd471_FD_187128 | JGI IMG/M metagenome (GOLD analysis project Ga0209475, IMG submission 187128) | Marine sediment microbial communities from the Atlantic coast under amendment with organic carbon and nitrate - tdDd47.1 (SPAdes)... | ecosystem: Environmental > Aquatic > Marine > Coastal >... | reverse complement strand
GAGCTTTATTAATTGTTTGTATTCTACTGATATCAGTACAAACCAACGCCCAACTTTCAGGGCAAGCCAAAATTGACTCCCTTCTGTATGAATTACCCAAAGCAAAGGGTGATACGAATGAGGTGAATTTGCTAAATAATTTATCGTTTAATTATCAAACCATTAATCCTGATGAAGGAATCATATTATCTAAAAAGGCACTGGAGCTCTCCAAAAAAAATAATTGGCAACTAGGTATAGCAAATTCTTATAATATGATGGGTGTTAATTATTGGAATAAATCAAATTATGCAAAAGCAATAGAACATTTTGATAAAGCATTTAAAATAAATCAAGAACTTGAAAATAAATCTGGAATAGCAGCAAATCTTGGAAATATGGGAAACATATTTTTTGAAGAATCAAACTACCCCAAAGCATTAGAATATTATCAAAAAGCATTAAAAATAAATGAAGAATTAGGAAATAAATCTGAAATTGCTATAAATCATGGAAATATGGGGATAATATCTGCTGAAGAATCAAACTACCCCAAAGCATTAGAGTATTTTCAAAAAGCTTTAAAAATTTATGAAGAGTTAGGAAATAAATCTGGTATTGCTCGAAACCTAGGAAATATCGGAATAATTTATAATAACCTAACAGATTACCCCAAAGCATTAGAATATCATCAAAAAGCTTTAAAAATAAATAAAGAGTTAGGAAATAAATCTGGTATTGCTAATAATCTCGGAAATATCGGAATTATATATGGCTTACAATCAAACTACCCCAAAGCATTAGAATATCATCAAAAAGCTTTAAAAATAAATGAAGAGTTAGGAAATAAATTTGGTATTACTTTGAATCTTGGAAATATAGGACTAATTTATAATTACCAAACAGATTACCCCAAAGCATTAGAATATCATCAAAAAGCTTTAAAAATAAATAAAGAGTTAGGAAATAAATCTGGTATTGCTAATAATCTCGGAAATATCGGAAGTTTGTATTTGGCACTTTCGCAAGACAGTGTAAAAATTAATTCAGATGAATTGAATAAATATATTAGTCTCGATAAAATTGTAAATATTAATAAATCTATTGAGTATTCTTTAAAATCTATTAAGATTGGGGAAGAAACAGGTGAAATAAAAAATAGGAGCCATTACTATAAAAATCTTTCGGAAGCATACAAACAAAAAGGCAATATGTTTAAAGCTTATGAAGCTCTTGAGGAACATCACAAACTTAAAGACTCAGTCTTCAATCAAGAAAATGCAGACAAAATAGCCGCCTTAGAAAAAGCAAGAGAAGATGACCTGAAGCAAAAAGAAATAGAGAAACAAAAAATTAGAATAGCTGAACAAGAGAAACGTGAACAGTTGATTCTATATTTTTCAATAGGGTTTTTTATTGTGATGTCTATAGTTATGTTCATCATTTACCGTCTTCTGAAACGCTCTGATAAATTGCTATACAATGTATTGCCAGTCAGTATAGCAAAGCGATTGAAGAAGAAAGAACACCCAATATCGGACTACTTCACACAAGCATCGATAGTGTTTATTGATATAGTGAACTTCACAGAGTTAGCTAAAGATGAAGACCCACGCAGAGTTGTAGAAGCATTGAATAAGATATTCACTAAATACGACACAATTGCTAATAAATACGGACTAGAGAAAATCAAGACTATAGGCGATAGCTATATGGCAGCAGCAGGAATACCAGAAATTCAGAAAGACAACACCCACAGAGCAGCACAGATGGCACTGGAAGTAAAAGAACTTATGGAAAACTATCACACAGCTGACGGCACTAAAATCGAAGTCAGAATAGGGCTAGATTGCGGTCCTGTAGTAGCTGGTGTTATAGGCGAGAACAAGTTCATATATGATATGTGGTCCGATGCAGTGAACACAGCTAGCCGAATGGAATCCTCATCTGAATCAGGGCAGGTACATATAACCGAGCGGTTCAAAGATGCAGTATCAGAATTCGAACAGTTCGAATATGTTGAGCGAGGCGAGATAGAGATAAAAGGTAAGGGGATGATGAAGACGTTCTTTATTGGGGAGAGGAAGGCGGAGGTTGTGTAGAGATATTCCATTTGAAGTCCTCTTAAATTTTAAGAGGGTTTGGGTGATTTACCAAATAGACTCTTTTTTACTTCGGCTTTGCTCAGTACATGCACTACACTACGTTCCATTTAGAGTGACGTGATAATTCCCTAGCCAATTGCATTTTTTAGCCAATCAGACACTGGCTTTGCAGCCAAGTATTTTATCATAACTATGTCAACTATTCGCGGATCATCGAAGTCAATTTCCTCTCTACTAATAAAATAAAACCCTTTATTATAAATTAAAGGTTCTTCATCTGCAGCTGGTTGTAGCTCTTTTGGCAAACGCTTATGTTTTTCAGACTCAGCAAAACCACCATAATGAGCCACAAATTCGGGGTTAGCTAATGCTTCGTGGAATCCGTCCATATCCTCAGCTATACAATTTCGAATATTCAGCAATTGGTCTTTGTCAGGCATATAAGTACCACCGTAAACATTTATCCCAGATTTATCAATCTCGAAATACAGCCCTGGGTTTGTCTTATCTTTTTTACCGATTGGTGAGATTATAGCACTCATTTGTGTTTTATACGGGGTCTTATCGTTGCTAAAACGAATATCACGATTGATTCTGAATATAGCATCTTTTGCTTCGAGCGAAGCAATAGAATCATCTACAAAAGCAACTTCTGTTATAATCTGTTCTACTAATTTTTTGAAGGCAGTTTTTACATGCTTGTCGTATCTCTTGCGGTTAGCATCGAACCATTCTTTGTTGTTGTTCTGCTCTAGTTCAGCGAAAAAGTCGAAGTATTCTTTTGTAATCATGGCTCTCTTTTTTATTTTAACTTACTGAAATTCTTTAGAATGAGGAACATCAAACCTTAATAAAATCATTAATCATTTCATAAGTAGATAAATGAGCTCTACCTGTTACTTTCTCGAAATCTGAAATCACGTCATTAGCACCATCGCTTATTCCTTTGTATATTCCCGCTATTATATTGCCTATGAAATCACCTAGTTCTTCTACTCTTTCCTCTTTATAATCTTCGTATGATACAGGGGTATATTTTAGGTCTGTTTTATAGGTTTTGTTAATTAGGTCTGCAAGTTCTTGTTGAGTAATTGGGTCTCCAACCAGATTGTAAACTTGCCCATTTAGTTCATCGTTTAAAAGCATTTTAGCATAAGCAAAGCCTAGCTCTTTCCTGCTAGTATAAGTACATCTGCCATCACCAGCGCAGTTTCTAATCTCACCATCTTTTTTGTAATTATCTATATATTCCAAATCAGGCTCTATGTATATACCATTTCGTCCGATTGCCCAATCTATTCCGAAGCTCTTTACGTCTTTTTCTGTTTGCCGGTTGCTTTGTACAACGGGACTAAACGCATTATTTACTTCATCACCAATTATGCTAGTATATACTATCTTTGAAACTCCATTCTGTTTGGCAGCCTCTATTACATTTCTATGTTGCTGGATTCTTTTCTGAGGGTCATCCATCCCAGAAATCAGAAGTACTTTGTCTATTCCTTTTAGTGCTTCGTTGAATTCTTCTCTGCTATTGTAATCACCCTTTCTAATTTCTATTCCCAGGTGTGTAGCTTTTTCGGGAGTTCTAACTATTCCGACTACGTTTTCTGCTCCTATCTCTTTTATAAGAGCGTCAACTATAGATAAACCTAATTTACCATTCGCCGCTGTTACTGCTATTTTCATGTTATTCTCAGTGTTTAAATTAGTAATAATGTTATAATCCCAAATTGGTAAAGTTCTTATTCCCTCGGGTCTTTCTATTGACTCCTCTTTAAAAAAACACTTTCTTAATTCAGTTTCGAATATTTAGCTATAAATTAAATAGAAGATGTCATTGCGAGAAATATCAGCTTGCTGATATGACGTGGCAATCTCAATGGAATTAAAAAAAGACAGCCGCGTCCTTTCAGTCCTCGCTGTGACATTTAGATCAATTCGTAATTTTTATAATTTGGTGAATTTAAATACTATTCATATTTATTAATCAATCCGTAATCGAAAGGTGTCCAAAGACATGACTTCAATCCACATTGCTTAAACGCCGTATTCACCCAAGTATTGCAAGTATTAAAGCAAGTGTAGTTCCCATTAGCTTTGTAGAAGTCATCATTCGAAGAATAGCCCTTGTCTTTGAGTATTATTTTCATTCCATATTTATCAAGTCGGAACGTATTCTGAATATAATTATTCAACTTCTTCAACTCAAGTGTATTTACCCTTACCTTGACCCAATTTGCTCTTTTCTCTTTGTAACGTGTTACATGCATAAGTGTAGTGCTATTCAGTAGCATAGCCTCGAAAGCGGTGCTGAGAGTCAAATCTCCCCAAGTAGGTGTATTTAGATAAAAGTTCTCGTCACCCCAGCCAAATGAAAAATACTCATCATCTGAGTTAAGCTTTAACCCAGATAACAGAGTAGTATCTATTTCATTTTTGGGAATTACAATATCCAGATGGACACCGTTTGTAGTGAGGAATATCAACTTATTGGGTTGTTCTATATCTGTAGTTGGGTCTATTGTTATTGAGGTTAGCAACAAAGATACTACGATATAGAATACCGGGATAAGTATTAAGGATAAAATACCTAGTAGTATTTTCTTGGGTGTTGTCATTTAAGTTGATTTACTTGAATACTAGGAGTGCATACTTTTTACTAACTTGGTTTAAACAATTCAATTAATAAAAATCTTGGATACCAATAATTATTATCTAAATCAGGTAATTCTTGGCAATCTTTTACAACAAATCCTGCACTTATAGCCGTATTTATATAATTACTTATTGGGCGATGATAGTGATTTGTTTTAAGATTCGTAAATACTTTATTCTGAGTTTTAAACTCTTTTAATATCTTACTTTGTTTTAAATAATCGAAATTATTCTTATTGTAATAATTCCAATATAATGGCCAAAATGCTGGATGAGTTATAGTGAAAACAAAAGTTGAGTTATTTTTAAGGATTGCATAAGTATTTAAGAGGCAAGTTTTAATATCAGTCATATTCATTAAAGCCATATTTGAATATCCAGAAGTAAAGAAATTTAATACTTTAAAGTCTACGATATTTTGATTAATATACTCAATGTTTGTGTTGAAATTGTACTTATTTGCTAGCGCAATTGAGTTTTTACTAGTATCAATAGCTGTTATTCCCTTAGAAAATTTGGAGACTTCATACGTAAGCTCACCTGTTCCACATCCAATATCAATAATTTTTGAACAATCAGTATGTTTAAGTTTAGATATTATACTCGGTTTTAAAATATTTTCATAAGAAATATCCTGTTTGGCCTTTCTATACATTAATCTTTCGAGTGCAATTAAGTCCCATCGCTTTGAATTATCCATTTGTGATTTCTCTTAGTATATTTACTAAATCTTCTGCAAGATGAAATTGAGTATGAGCTCCATTTTCAAATTCACTTATTTCATGTTCTCCTTTCTGATTAGTTCTTCCAATTGCTAATTTTGAATCATTCCTTCCATAATGTATGATAGTAAATCTAGATTTAGGAGTATAGTTTATGTTTTTGTATTCTATAACTTCAGCCCCTGCATTCTCTAATTCTATAGCTAGTTTGGTTTTATTAGGCATACAGATAATTAATTCATGCGAAGTTGATTTTTCTAAAAGTTTAGCTTTTATATCCGATGTATTTGCCCAGCTCATATCTCTCGTAAATATTACAGTTCTACCAATTTTAGATACCCACTTTTGCATATATTGAGATATTTCTTTTTCATCTTTGTAACTTCTTGATCGATTTAAGTATGCTTGAACAAGCATCAAAACAACTGCAACGATAAACGTAATAAAAAAAACATAATGTATAATAGAAATACTACTTTTCTCTTCATTTATAAAAAGAAAAATAAACGCTATTATTGAGGCAATTGAAGATATGTTAGTTAATATTTTCATTTATCCTTATTTTTGATTGTTCATATATAAACCAATAAAATAAAAAAAACTATTGAATTATTGCGTTCTTTTAACGATAATTTGCAATTTTTTATACGCATATTTCATACCCCCCTCACATCACCCTAAAAACTGGATATCTATTATGAGTTTTTTCGTAGTACTTCGAGTTCGTGTATATGTAATATAGCATAGCCCATGAGTTAGCTGCGAACTCTTTATCTTTCTTTTTCTTTTGTTCAAAATCAGCTTTTAGCTTAGGGTTTTCGGCTAGTATTTTCTCTGCTTTTGGTTCGAAAACATAATCGCTGAACCATTCTTTTTGTTGCAAAATACTATCGAAGAATCCCCAAGAGAAAAACGAGTCTTCTGCTTCCGGTTCAAGCGATTCTATTATATATCGAATACCGTCTTGGTCTGTCGGTATTAGTATATCGCCAGCTCGGAGTGTTACTTCTTGAGTGTCTTTTACTACTTCAGTGTTATAGTGAAAATAGTGCCCTTCGTAAGGCCTCTCTGAAGTCTCGTATTTACTAATATAGTATAGTTCCACTTGCATAGTTGTATCGTTAGCAAGAGTTTTGTATTCTATTCGATTTAGATCTATTCTTTCTTTTACAGCAGTCCAAGCTTGTGGTAGTAAGTAGTATTGAGGTACTGGTATCATTTTTTCGGGTTTGTATTCCGCATAGTATGGAATAGTATTAGTATCTCGTGTTGATTTATCATAATAGTGAATAGGCAATCCAGTTACTTCACTGATTCTATATTTTTTACGGTAACTCTCGAACTTAACTTCTAGGTTAGTTGTTGTATCTAACTTATAATTTATTCCATATTCCTTTATTTTACGAATATTCTTGTTGGCATTATTGTATATACTAAGCACAGCACTCGAGTTCTGTTGGGCATATACTACTACATTTTTCAAGAATGAATAAGTAGCTTCTACACGAATTGGATATGGCTTAAGCATGTGAGCTTCAGATACGTAACCCATAGTATTGAATAAAGTCGTATATCCTGTCGAATAACGAGGGCTATCCATATATTCCATCAGTCCATCGGTAATAGTATCTCCAAAAGTATGGTAATATGGCGAAATGGAATGTCCATCTCGTATCATATCTCTGTATAATGAGTTTGTCATCCCTGAGCTAAAGAAAGTCCGCATACTTTCTTCCACCCTAGAGCGGACTGTATTAATCAATGTCATTTCAGCAGGATAATCAGCACCATTAGTCGAGTGTGCATCAACGAATATCTGTGGCTTCCAATCGTGGTAAATTTTGTAGAAAGTTTTAGTGTTTTCAGCGTCAGCTTTTATAAAATCTCGATTGAGATCTAAGTTTTTAGCATTTCCACGAAACCCATATTCGTTAGGTCCATCTTGGTTAGCTCTGCTGCAACAACCCCGATTCAGCATACCACCTATATTATAAGCTGGGATAATACAAGTAACAACTCTTGTATTTGGTATCACACCCACCGCGAGCAAATCCTCGGCTAACTTCGCTGACGCATCAACGCCACAAGGTTCACCAGGGTGAATAGCGTTATTAATCAACACTGTCGTAAACCCTGCCGCTTGTATACTATCAGCATCGAATATACCACTATGAGAGACTACGAATAAGTATATCGGCTCTCCACTATCTGACTTACCGTATTCTAACAATCGAGCAGACTCATAAGTATCAGCTAGCCGTTGGTAGTGGGCTATGAGCTCAGCATAAGTAGGTGTCTGATTTTTTTTGTAAAGTTCCGTCAGTTCAGAAGCAAAAGATAAAGAGATTGATAGTGAGAATGCTATAGCTATAGTTATTAATTTCATATCAGGTATAGTATTTTTCCAAAAAAATAATATACGGATAAAAAAGTAAAAATGTTTAATGTGTGGGTATAGTTATTAAAAGATCCAGTAACTCAAAAAAAAAAGATTGCCTTGTTAAAGCAATCTCTTTTTTAGAATAATTTAAAAGCTATAAACTAAATAGAAACTATTACTAGCTCTACTCTTCTGTTCTTAGCTCTAGCTTCTTCAGTTGTATCTACTATAAGTGGTTGTGATTTACCAAAACCTTTAGTACCTATTCTACCAGATTGGATACCATTATTGCTTAAGTATGTACTAACAGCCTTTGCTCTTTCTAAAGATAGGTTTTTGTTATAATCATCGGCTCCTCTGTCATCAGTATGACCGTGTAGCTCAATTTTAACATTCGGATTATCATTCATGAATTTAGTTAACCTTGCCAATTCCGGCTTAGATTCGTTTTGCAAGGTCGATTTATCAAAATCAAAGAATATTAGCAACCTAGTTTTACCTTTGGCAATTTTACTTAGAGTAATATCTTTTGTAATATCTTTATTTGTTATTGATGAAGAAATATTAAAATTCTCTGAATAGAATAAGTATCCTTCTTTTTCTGCAGTTATAGAATAATTTCTACCAGCAGTTAATACAGAGCTATATTCACCAGTTATATCATCACTTCTTAGGTTAGCTACGACTTGACCATTTGTCAAATCTGTTATCGTTATATCTGAACCAAGGGGAGTATTATCGTCTATGTCGCTAACAGTACCGTGTACAAACACTACATCTTCAGCAACGTGTGGATTAGGTACAGCTGAATAGATATTAAAATTAGCTTTTTCTGACGGCTTATTGGTACTGAAAAATGCCGTTTCTGAGTTAGCTGCTACTACATAGAAGTGTTCATCATACTCTGTATTAATAGCTGCACCTGCATTTTTAAAATCAAAAGCATTTTTTGATGAATTTATTTTAGCAAAATAAATATCAAATCCTCCTTCTCCTCCAGATTTATTACTAGAGTATGTGAATGTTTTATTATCAGCTGCTATGAATGGACTCATCTCATCAGAATCTGTATTCACAGATGTCAATTCTTTAGCTTTTGACCATCCCTCTCGAGTACGTTCGCTATAAAATATATTAGTCCCACCGGAACTAGCTGGCCTGTCACTGACAAAATACAATGTACGGCCATCGCTAGTTAGAGATGGTTGAGAATCCCAATACTTACTGTTCACAGCCATTCCCAAGTTTTGTACATCCGTCCAAGAGCCATCTACTTTTCTGGCACTATATAAGTCTGTTCTACCCAAACCATCAACGTTGTGTTCATAAGATGCAAAAATCATATACTGACCATCTGGAGTAAGTGTAGCAGACCCATTTTGGTCACCAGAATTTACATCACTATCAATTTTTTTAACTATTTCCCACTTTCCATTTTTTAATTTAGCATGGTAAATAATCTGTTCTCCTGATTTATCTGCAGTAAAATACATCTCATTTGCACGGAGAGTAATCCCACTCGAAAAATCATCGCCATCTGTGTTCACTCCTATCGGACTAACTATCACATTCTGACCGAATGCTAAGGAGAATGACGCTAATACTAAAGCTATATATATACTTAAGTTTTTCATTTTTATTTCTCCTTGTTATAGGTTTTCGAACCATAAAGTGATAGAAAGGCGGATTTGGTTTACCGATTGATTAGATATGTTTAAGATTTTCACACCTTCTGTCATTTGTTGATTTATATTCTCAAGTGCTGCATCATCGTATGTTGTTAAGCCAAGATTATATACCAATTGGGGAGCAAGATAAAGGTTGTTGCCAACTTTAAATTTGTACCCAGCTCCTATGTTTAGAGCTATTCGTGACTCAGTAAAATCTCTACTTGCGCTTTCTGCTTTCGTACTTTGACCAGCATCAGGTAATTCCGAATTATAGGTAACAAAGTCTTCGTTCTCAGTGTATATTATATCAGACGTTTGAGTACCCATACCAAATTGGAATGAAGGACCCAGTAAAAAATATAAATCATCTGTTGCATTTATTCTTAAATTTGGCTCTATGTTAAAGAAGCTATATTTTTCTGTTACTTCCATATTAGCAATTCCTGTCCCTAAATATAGTCCAGTTTGCGAGTCTCTAAAATCAACAATTCCGTCTTGGTCATTACCATAACTTATAGAATTATAAATAAGCTTTAAGTGAAGCCCAAACATCTGATTAATATCATAATCCACAAATATTCCGAAATGTGGTGACATTCCGCTAAATGATTCGAATACATTAAAAACTGAGTTTGCGTTTGTAGGGTCACCAAAACTATCAAACCAATTCAAATCAGCACCATACATATTATAACTCAACCCACCTTCTAGTCCTATAGCCCAAGGGTTTTTACTGGACTTCGTAAAGCCACCGTCTGCACGGCCATTAGGTCGCAGAACGTCTTCTTGCGAATAGCTGCTCATAGTCATAAGACTGGCTGCTATTATTATTAAAACTATTTTTTTCATTGCCATTAATTCCGTTGATTAGTTGAAGAAATTTTTCAAACAGTTGTAATACAGATACTTAAAATAACACATTATTTGTTTAATAGCCAAGCAAATATTAATGGAGCTACTATTGTTGCATCAGACTCAATGATAAATTTAGGAGTATCTATATCCAATTTACCCCATGTGATTTTTTCATTTGGTACTGCTCCTGAATAAGAACCAAAACTAGTAGTTGAATCAGAGATTTGACAGAAATAGCTCCAGAAGGGAATGGTCTCCATTTCCATATCTTGATATAGCATAGGTACTACGCATATAGGGAAGTCACCAGCAATACCGCCACCTATTTGAAAGAATCCAAGACCATTGTCTTTCGTGTTCTTTATATAATAATCAGCTAGGAAAGTCATATACTCTATTCCGCTTTTCATAGTGCTTGGTTTTAGTTCCCCTTTCATACAATATGACGCGAATATATTACCCATTGTAGAATCTTCCCAACCTGGAACTATTATAGGCAAGTTCTTCTCAGCTGCCGCTAACATCCAGGAATTCTTTGGATCTATTTCGTAATCACCTTCTAAAACACCTGATAACAACATTTTGTACATAAACTCATGTGGGAAATATCTTTCGCCGTTCTCTTCAGCAGTTTTCCATATCTTAAAAATGTGTTTTTGTAGTTTACGGAATGCTTCCTCTTCGGGGATACACGTATCAGTAACTCTGTTTAGCCCTCTTTCTAGTAATGCCCACTCGTCTTTAGGTGTCAAATCACGGTAATGGGGTACTCTTTCGTAACTATTGTGAGCAACTAAATTCATTATATCTTCTTCCAAATTGGCTCCTGTACAAGATATAATATCTACTTTGCCTTGGCGTATTATCTCAGCAAGTGATATTCCTAACTCAGCAGTACTCATAGCACCTGCTAGAGTTATCATCATCTTGTTGCCCATTTCCAATTGCTTTTCGTATCCTTTGGCAGCATCAACTAGAGCCGCAGAATTGAAGTGTAAAAAGTTTGTCTCTATGAATTTTGATATCGTATTTCTTTCCATAATCTACCTTTTATTAAAAAATGTTCTAACTTTGCAAAATAATTAATATCTTAATATCCAAAATAGTCAATAGATTAAAAAATATAATTATGAAGAAAGCACTTTTTGCATTATTATTTCTTTTTTTTGCTGCATGTAGCGAGTCAGAATTGCCAAAAGATATAAATGAGCAAGACCTGACAGATTCTAAAGAGTCTGAAGAAATAGATGTTTGTGAAAAGAGATTTATAGAACTCGATACTTTTCCTACTATCAATTATAAAACTTTGAAAATTGAAGATTACGAACAGTATCTAGAGATAAAAAAGAAATACGCTTATAGCGATTCGAATCTATGGGCTAACAAAGCTTTCATTACTTTGAACAGAAAAGAGATGCGCTTTTTAAAAATAGGAGATAGTATTGTAGTACCAGATACTATAATCCCTGATATGCGTGCTTATTCTATTTATCCCCCGTATTATTGTGACGCCAAACATTTACCAAAATTGATAATTGTGTCCAATAAATACCAATGCTACGCAGCTTATGAGAATGGAGTTCTAGTTAGGTTTGCGGCTGCTAATACTGGCAAAGAACGAACTCCTACTTATCCTGGTAGATATGCACTTGTTTGGCGGGATAGAATACGCAAATCGTCACTTGACTCAACTTGGGTGTTGCCTTATACTTGGAATTTCCATCGTTATGCAGGCAATGCGTTTCATCAATTTGATATGCCTGGTCGTGCAGTCTCACATTCATGTGTTAGACAGTTTTTGTCAGATTCCAAATGGTTATACAACTGGGGTAAAGGCGTACAATTAGATACGAATAGAAATCAGATATGGCTATCGGGTACTCCAGTTATAATACAAGATATGTTCGATTACGATAGGAAAGTTGGGCCTTGGCTCGATTTGACCAATAACAAAGAGGGGAGAATTAAGCTTTCTGGTGACCCTATGCAAGTAGAAGAAGCGTACATACCAATAAAACAGATACCTGAAGAAATTCAGGGCTGGATTCCTAATAGAAAGAGATATTTAGTAGCTGAAGATACACTCCGTGCTAGAGGGATAATTCCTGAAGATGTTACTCTAATAGAATCTGTTAATTTTAATAAGCGAAGAAGGGAAAAGAAAGCAAAGGCCGCAAAAGAAGCGAAAGAGAAAGCTAGACTAGACTCTATAAATGGAGTAAAGTCAAGTACTGACATTGATTTAATCCGTAAAAACCTCGAAGAGCTAGAGGGAGAAAAACCTCCTGTAGCACCTACAGATACCACAGAGAAAAAATAAATGAGTAATAAAGTATCTCATTGGAAAGCCGAATTTATGTTGTTCCTGATGACATTGATTTGGGGGGCTACATTTTTGTTTACTAAGCTCGGATTAGAAAGCTGTCCGCCATTCTTATATGTCATATTTAGGTTTTCTATTGCCCTTGCATTAGTACTTATCTTTTTTAATAAATATATGAATAATATAGATAGGGCGACTTGGAAATCTGGAGCAATACTAGGGTTGCTATTTGGTGGAGGGTTTGTACTGCAAACTGTAGGTCTAGGGATGACAAATGTAACAAATTCAGCCTTCATCACTGGTCTAACTGTTGTTCTAACTCCTTTTGCATTCAAATTAATCTCAAAAGAAAAACTGTTGTTTTGGCCTAAGTTGGGTGTAATAATAGCATTTATAGGTTTATATATCTTTACTAATCCAGATTTAGATAATATAAATAATGGCGATATACTGACTTTATTATCAACTGGTTTTTGGGCGGTTTATATTACTCTGATGGATAGCTATACAAAAGATTATGACTCAAATAGGAAAACTATGCAGCTAGTTGCTATTCAATTCGTATTCGCTTTACCCTTACCCTTACTTGGGTTTTTGTTATTAGAATTACCAGAATTGCATGTAGATGTTTCTACTGACTTAATTATGTCATTAGCATTCAATGCTATTTTAGCAAGTTTTGTACTAACAATAATTCATACAACCTACCAACGTTATACAACACCTGTTAAAGCTGCCCTTATATTTAGTTTGGAGCCAATCTTTGCATCTATTTTTGCTGCAATTTTCTTAAGTGAAATACTGTCAACACTTGAATTAATAGGTGCCACTATACTAATGTTAGGGGTCTTGACTTCCGAATTAGGTAAATTTGTATATAATAAATTGAAAAAAACTGTATTTAAATAATATGTTTATTTGCTTTTTTTCTTTGATAATTCAAATATTAAATATAAGTTACATTATTCTTGACTGAGTTAAGTTAAATACTTTTATGTAAAGTATTGTTTCAGTCATTTTTTTTATAATTTATTTAAAGTTTATTGTATGAATATATTTATTGCAAAGTTGAATTTTTCAACTACTAGCGACAGTCTTCGTGAACTATTCGAAGAGTTTGGTGAAGTTACTTCTGCCAATGTTATTATGGACAGAGTTACGGGCAAATCTAAAGGATATGGCTTCGTAGAAATGGCGAACGACGATGAAGCACAACGTGCTATCGACGAAACTGATCAAAGTGAATTCGAAGAAAGAACAATTGTTGTTAAGAAAGCGAATCCAAGAGAAGAAAGACCAAGAAATAATAACAGAAGATTTGATAGAGACGATAGATATTAATCTTCGGTTGTTCTAGAAAATGATAATGATTTTAGGGCTGATACTTGTATCAGCCCTTTTCATTTTTAGGGGATTTAGTCCTTTTTGATATATGCCATATCAGTAGATACTTTATCTAAACCGTTAGTTCTTAAGTATGACTTTACAGTAAACTTATCTTCTCTTTCTAATTTAATTACTAATCTAATATCTCCTTCACTAGGATACTTATCATAATTTTTAAACTCGAATATGTTGCTTTCTGCTATATACTCTCCCCAAAATAATGCCGGTGTTTCACCAGAGTTATCATAGCTTATGAAATAATATTTAGAAAAATGTTTATCGTATCCCAATACGAAATGCAAATCAATATCGCCTAATTCAAAGGCAAGCTTGCTTTTTACATTAAGCACTGTTTTACCTAAATCTAATTCAGCTTTCGCTTCACCTCTTCCACCCGAAGGTACACCTTTTTCAGTTCTATTTGCATATATTACATCCCATTCACCTAAAAACTGTTCGAATACTTTATGTGAAGGCACCGAATAGTATGGACTTGTTTCTTCTGCTATTGATGCAACTGTTGCGAAAAGTAATAGTACTAATATTAATTTTTTCATTTTTACTCTTTTACTATTTATTTATTAAAACTTGCAACTATATTTACGAATTCTGTTGCTAATAGTTCGTCTAATTTTGATATGTCTTTACCACCGGCTGTTGCCATGTGAGGTTTACCACCACCACCTCCTCCAAGGTATTTGGCCGCTTCGCCGACTATCTTCCCTGCAGGGTAGGTCCCTTTGATATCGTCAGATACAACACAAACAAGTTGTACTTTATCATCTACAACTGTACCAAGTAAACCTATTCCGTTAGATTTGAATCCTTTTCTAAGCTCATCACCCAAATCACGAAGCTGATCCATATTCTCTGCTTCTATTCTTTTAGCGATTACGCTTATACCATTCACATCTTTAGATTCGGAAGAGATATCGGACAATCCACTAGATAATTCTTTAGTTTTCAGTTCAGAAATTTCTTTTTCTAATCTTTTTATTTGGTCTAGAAGGTTAGCTTCTTTTTCTTTCTCGTTAGCTATATCTTGTTCTAATTTTCTGATATGCATAGGAATTGCTTTTCCAGTAATGGCTTCAATTCTTCTAATACCGGAGGCAATTGATGATTCAGAAGTGATTTTTACAAACCCAATTTCCGAGGTGTTGGCTACGTGAGTTCCACCACATAACTCTTGCGAATAGTTACTGTCCATAACAACAGCTCGAACTGTTTCACCGTATTTATCACCGAAATACATTTTTAGCCCTTCTTTGTTCTGAGCTTCTTCTAGTGACATTACATTTGTTTCTATCGTGTGAGCTTCTAAAATCTTATTATTTACTATATTTTCTATCTCAGTCATTTGTTCTGGAGTCATTTTTTCGAAATGATTATAATCAAAACGGAGATAATCAGGGGCAACTAGTGATCCTTGTTGTTGGATATGAGTACCTAAAACTCTTTTCAATGCTTCGTGAAGCAAGTGAGTCGCACTATGGTTACGCATTATACTCAATCTTCTTTGCTTGTCTATAATAGCGGTAGCTTGCTTACCTGCTATATCTGCTGATATATCTCCCTCAATAAAGTGAAGTATTGCATCTCCTGATTTCTTTACTCCTGTCACTTTATAGTCCTTTTCATCTACTCGTATAATACCAGTGTCAGATATCTGTCCACCACTTTCTACATAGAAAGGTGTTTTATCTAATATAATCAAATTACCATCTACGTGTAGTACAGTACTTTCTGATTCCATAGTCGTATAACCTACGAACTCAGAAACGAAGTCATAGTTGTCACTTACAGCTTGTTGGCTTACATTTTTTCTGCTACTTCGGGAACGATCTTTTTGTTCTTGCATATTCTTCTCAAATCCAGCAGTATCAACTGTCAGTCCCTTGTCACGAGCTATTAACTCTGTCAAATCGAGTGGGAATCCGAATGAATCATATAATAAGAATGCATCATCACCACTAATTATGTTGCCGCTATTAGCAGCTAATTCTTCGAACTTTACAAGACCTTGGTCGAGTGTTTGCAAGAAACTCTCTTCTTCGGCTTTTATTATCTTAGTAATTAAATCTTGATTTTCTTTTATCTCTGTGAAAAAGTCACCCATATTATTAACTAGAACGGATACTAACTCAAATAGTACAGGTTTTCTGAATCCTAGTTCACGTGAGAAACGAGCTGCTCTACGTAATATTCTTCTAAGTACATATCCTCTGCCTTCATTACCAGGGATAGCACCATCTGCAATCGAGAAAGCGAGTGTACGAATATGGTCGGCAATTACTCGCATAGCTATATCTGTTTTACCAGCATCACTATGCTCATATTTTATTCCAGATAGAGAAGAGATTTTTTCTATTAAAGGCATAAATATATCAGTATCGTAGTTAGAGTCTTTTCCTTGAAGTACACGTACTATACGCTCTAGACCCATACCCGTATCCACGTGAGTATTCTTCAGGTCTTCTAATTCGCCTTTTTCATTTCTATTATACTGTATAAAAACCAAATTCCATACTTCAATTACTCTTGGGTCATCTGCATTGACCAAATCGCGACCCGATTTATCAGGTGTACCGTCATAATGTAACTCAGAGCAAGGGCCACAAGGTCCTGTGTCTCCCATTTCCCAAAAATTATCCTTTTCATCGCATCTTAGAATTCTTTCTTCTGGTAGGAATTTAGTCCATATTTGGAATGCCTCATCGTCTTCGCGAAATACAGAAGCAAATAATCTGTCTTTTGGCAATCCCCAAACTTCAGTTAATAACTCCCAAGCCCATGCTATAGCTTCTTCTTTGTAATAGTCACCAAAGCTCCAGTTTCCGAGCATCTCGAAAAAAGTATGGTGATAAGTATCAACCCCTACTTCTTCCAAATCATTATGCTTACCGCTTACTCTAATACATTTTTGAGTATCTACGGCACGAGTATAATCTCTGTTTCCTTGTCCTAGAAATACATCTTTGAATTGGTTCATACCAGCATTTGTAAATAACAATGTAGGGTCACCGTGTGGTATTACTGGTGCAGAAGGAACAGCCCTGTGCTCTTTTGATTTGAAAAACTCAATAAATTGGTCTCTGATTTCTTTTGATGTAAGCATATTTACAAAGTGTTAAGTTATAGTAATTCCAAATTTAACGAATTGGGCACAAAAAAAGCGAAACTTCGTTAGCTTCGCTTGTTTTTTTTAGTATTCTTAATATTAACCTTTAAAATCATGAGCTTTGTGTTGCCCATCACAATAGGGTTTATTAGCAGAGTGTCCACAGCGGCAAAAAGCAACAGCTTTTCTATCTAGTTTTTCTTCTCCATCTATTGTTTTCAAAGTTATATCCCCGTACACCATTAGGGGTCCATTTTGTAAAGGTTCTACTTTGGTTGGTTCTGACATTTTACCTCCTTCCTTTAGTTTATTATAAGTATAACTCAATGCTCCCGAAGGACATTGGTCTATTTGCTGCATTATTTCTTCTTTTGTTGCACCATCTACGTTAACCCAAGGTCTTGCCTTAGGGTCGAATACGGAGTTTAGCCCATGATAGCATTTCTCCGAATGAATGCAAACTGAAGAATCCCAGTGAACTGTCAAATCTTCTTTCGTATAGTTTTTTTGTGCCATGTGTTTTTTATTGCTATTAATTTTATAATTGCAACTAATTATATTAGTTAAAAGTAATAATCAAATATACCAAATAAATAGGAATGATTATGAAAAACATTATCTACTTGTCGTTAGCATTACTAGTATCTTTGTCAATTCAAGCTGAGGAATTACCCAGAAGGGGAATGTTAGGTGTTCACCTTGCTCCGGATTCAACTCAACTCAGCGGAGCAATAGTTCAGAAAGTAATACCAAATGGTTCTGCAGATAGAATGGGTGTAATTGATGGTGATAGAATAATTTCAGTTAATGGAAATGAGACGAATTCATTTCAAGAACTAATGAAGCAACTTGGTGAAACTAAAAAAACTAAAGATACCAAATTAGGGTTATTAAGAAAAGGGAAGAAAAAAGAAGTCAGAGGTGAACTTCTACCGACTCCTTTCGTTGTAAAAAATGAATACATATTAAATAGTTTTGATTATAAAGGTAATAAAATAAGGACTATAATAGAAAAACCAGAAGGTAAAGGTCCATTCCCAACAATATACTATATTCAGGGTTATCCTTGTCAGAGTTGTGAGTACACGGACCCAAATAGCCCTTTGCGTAGGTTTATTGATGATCTAGTAGATTTAGGTTACTTGGTTTATAGAGTAGAGAAACCGAATATGGGTGATTCGAGAGGGGAGTTACAATGCGATGAAATAACATTTACCACAGAAAATGAAGTATTTTCTAAGGGGTATGATGAATTATTAAAATCTGAGTTAATCGACAAAAACAAAATTGCTATATTCGGTCATTCATTAGGAGGTATGCATGCTCCCATTATATCTGCTGAGAAGAAGCCTGCAGCTACTATAGTTTATGGTATTCGGATCGATAGTTGGTATGATTATTTACTTAAGACTTTTGACGTTCAATACCCACTGTGGAGTGGCGGAGATTATGTTCAAGGAAATGATGTTAAAAATCAGGTAAGAGACTATTTATATCAGATATATTACAAAGGTAAAAATGCTGAAGATTTGATAGATTCAGATTCTACGCGAAGACTGTTCCAAATTCATCTGAACTATATGGGGGACAATAAATTTTTCGGTCGGAATAGTGATTTTTTCGTGGATTTGAATGCAACGAATATAGTCAAATATTGGAGCGAAGTACGTAACCCAGTACTATCTTTACATGGGCAATATGATTTACAAGCACTTGATAATGAAAGCGCCAAGAAAATAGAAGAAATAGTTGACTATTATAATGGTAAGGACATAGCTGATTTTATAGAGGTCCCAAATACTGAGCATATTTTTATGAAAGTTGAAAGCCAAAAACAAGTTGCTCAATTATCAGAATCGGGTCAAATGTTCAAATACGCTGCGGACAATTACAACGATGAGATTCCATTATATATACATAATTGGTTGAAAAAAGTATATGAAAGAAACAATTGAAATAAAATATATAACAGACGATATGTACTATACTAATAAACAGATAAGTAATAGTCATATAGTTTATTCTAATATCTCTAACACTGCAGTACAAGATGTGGCTAAGTTGCATTCACTCAAATTCTGTCTTTCTGGTTTAGAAATCTATCGTATTAATGGATATGAAAAGCGATTAAATCCGGGTGAATTCATATTAGTGAATCCCGAACAGAATTTCGAAATAATTGCAGACAAGAAAAATACGGAGGGAATTTGTTTATTCTTTGAGGACAATAATGAAAACAATATATCAGACACTGTCTTTGAGAATAGAAAGTATAATATATTGGATAATATTGAGTTAATGAATAATATTACTTCAATTAAAAATAATTTGGTCAGAAATAGACTTAAGCAGACAAATATTAATTTTAATTCATTTCTAGATTTATTAACTAATGATAATAAAGTCCTAAAACATTCATTAAATGGCTTAGAGATGAAGAATAATCAACTTAGCACTGATTTGGCATATAGATTGATTAAGGTTAAGGAGTTCATTGATAACAATTATTATGAAAACCTCGACATTGATAGGTTAGCAAATATGTCATATACTTCAAAATTTCATTTTCTGAGGATGTATAAAAAGATGTTTGGAATTTCTCCATATCGTTATATACTAGAACTTAAACTACTAGAATCTAAAAAATTATTAAGATTTCACAATACAATTGAGGTATCAAGAAAATTAAATTTTACTGATAGATCTGCATTTTCAAACCGATTTAAGAGGAGGTTTAAAGAAAACCCGATAGAGTACAGAAACAAAATGAAATAAATATTTTTTCATTTATCAATTAATTAATTAGATTTGTTTAATTATTTAATCATAAGTTAATTATTCTCTCATCGGCGGAGTGAAAAATGAAAAAAAATTTAATAACCTTAGTCTTAATATTTGCGATGAGCTTAATCTCATACTCGCAAATACCTCAGAGTATCTCATACCAGGGATTGCTCACTAATCAAAGTCTAAAACCTGTATTAGATGGTAATTATAATGTTAGTTTCCATCTCTATGACGCGTCAATAGGCGGATTGCCAGTATGGACTGAAACAAGATCCATAGCTACTACTAGCGGTGTATTTGACGTAGTATTAGGTGAGGTATCGCCTATGAACCTAAAATTCAATACGCAATATTGGTTAGGTATACAGTTAGATGGCGAAAATGAAATGTCTCCTCGAATTCCATTAGTTGCTGCGCCATACTCGTTTAACTCCAATACTTCTCAATCGCTAACTGATAATGCGACTGGGGCGGTATTATCATTGAACGGCATGGAAGGTAACATTGATTTAGAAGCAGGTAATAATATTACTATAAGCAATAGTAATGGTAGAATACTAATAAGTGCTGAATCTAATATTTCAGTAAATATAGAATCTAGTAAAGGTCATTTAGATATAGAACCTAATGGAACTGATTTTGATATTAATATTAAAGACAACTCAATTACAGACAATTTAATAAAAGATGTGGATTGGTCTAAAGTGAAGAATGCTCCAACATCTTATACTCCCAGTGGTACAGCAGGGGGCGATTTAGATGGTGATTATCCAAACCCTACTTTATCAAGTAAAGGAGCTTCTAATGGACAAGTTTTAAAATGGGATGGAAATCAATGGTTGCCAAGTGATGACCAGATAGGTAGTGTAGATATCCAAACTAGTTCCCCTATAAAAGGAAATGGTACCAGTTCGAACCCAATCTCTATTAGTGCTGCTTCTACTACTTCTGATGGATATTTATCAAAAGAAGATTATATAAAATTTAGTACTGTTAACCCTGCTGGTGATATTACTGTTAATACGCCACTTTCTGGTAAGGGAACTGAAGCTAGTCCACTAGCGTTACTAACTAGTGATATAAAAGGAAACGAGGTTGTTACTGTTCTCAACGGAGAAGGTACAATTATAGGTAATAGTGATGTAGTTATAAACGTACCTAAAGCAACAAGTTTTGTTTCAGGTTATCTTGATACAGAGGATTATAAATTCTTTGGTAACAAATTGTCGAGTGTGGTTTCAGGTGCACCTCTTATGGGTGACGGAACTACAGCAAGCCCTTTGCTTATAAGACAATCAACTGTTACTTCAGACGGATATTTATCTGCTTCTGATTTCAATATGTTCAATTCAAAGCTATCGCAAGTACAAGCAAACCCACCATTGAGTGGTAGAGGGATAAATTCAGATCCATTGAGTATGAATTCTGCTAGCTCTTCACAAGATGGTTATTTAACTATGGAAGATTGGCAATATTTTGATGGGAAATTAGATAATATTAATGTTAATAGCCCAATAACAGGTGATGGTACTACTGGTAATCCTTTAGATATTGAACAAGCCAACACAAGTAACAATGGTTATTTGACATCTACTGATTGGAATACTTTTAATAATAAATTAACAAGTGTAACAAGTTCAACTCCTATAACAGGAGACGGTACGTCAAGCTCACCGCTTACAATGGAACAAGCAAGTGCTAGCTCAAATGGTTACTTAAGTTCTTCTGATTGGGTAAGATTTGATGCTGCTGGTACAACTGTTGCTAATGCACCAATAACAGGAGATGGTACTTCTAGTTCTCCTATTACGATGGCTCAGGCAAATGCAAGTAACAACGGTTATCTAAGCTCTACAGATTGGAATACATTCAATAGTAAATTGACAAGTGTTGCTAATGACGCAAGTATAAATGGAGATGGAACTACTGGAAATCCACTTAGTGTAAATTCATCAAATGTATTAAGTAATGGAGTAATTGTTGTTACAAATGGTGCTAATAAAGTATTAGGTAATACTGATATGAATATTAGCATACCTCAAGCTAGTGCGACTACAAACGGTTATTTGAGTTCAGCAGATTGGACAAAATTCAATAGTACAGCGACTACTGAAGTAAGTGCACCTTTAACAGGAAATGGTACTCTTGGAAATCCTATAAACTTAGCACAATCTAGTACATCTACTGATGGTTATCTAAGTTCAAGCGATTGGAATACATTTAATAATAAAATATCAAATGTAACAAGTTCTGCTCCAATTAGTGGAGATGGAACAAGTGGAGATCCATTAACATTGGCACAATCTAATACATCTACTGATGGTTATCTAAGTTCAAGCGATTGGAATACATTCAATAATAAAATATCAAATGTATCGAGTTCTGCTCCAATTAGTGGAGATGGAACAAGTGGAGATCCATTAACATTGGCACAATCTAATACATCTACTGATGGTTATCTAAGTTCAAGCGATTGGAATACATTCAATAATAAAATATCAAATGTATCGAGTTCTGCTCCAATTAGTGGAGATGGAACAAGTGGAAATCCCTTAAGTGTCACTTCAGCTAATGTAGTTAGTGGTGGTGTCATTGTAGTTTCTAATGGTAATAATAAAGTACTAGGTAGTTCAGATTTGAGTTTGAGTATACCTCAAGCAAATGCCTCTACAAGTGGATACTTAAGTTCATCAGATTGGTCAAAGTTTAATAACTCAGCTACAACGGCTGTAAATACTCCTTTATCAGGTGACGGTACTAGCGGCTCACCCGTTGTAATTGCTCAAGCAAATACTTCAACAGATGGTTATCTAAGTTCAAGTGATTGGAATACATTCAATAATAAAATATCAAGTATATCAAGTACAGCTCCAATTAGTGGCAATGGTACTAGCGGGAATCCTATCACTATGAGTCAATCAAGTGCTTCAACGAATGGATATCTTGCTTCCTCAGATTGGACTAATTTTAATAATAAGCTTTCAAATGTTTCTAGTAGTTCTCCAATTAGTGGTAATGGAACTTCTGGAGATCCAATAACTATGGATCAAGCAAGTGCTTCTACAGATGGATATTTAGGTTCCTCGGATTGGACTACTTTCAACAATAAGCTAAGTACTGTTTCAGCAACTTCACCTCTGCTAGGTGATGGTACCACATCGAGCCCATTATTTATGCAGAGTGCGAACGCATCAAGAGATGGTTATATTAAAGCAACGGATTGGGCAAAGTTTAATAATACTTCAACAACTTGGGTACAATCACCCCTACTAGGTACTGGAACCTCATCTGACAGAGTAAGAATGCCAAGGGCAGACGCATCAACAAATGGATATTTATTAAGTTCAGATTGGATTACATTTAATGGGAAACTAAATATTGTTACTGCGAATGCACCAATTTCTGGAAATGGTACTTCTTCAAATCCTCTATCTTTAGCTCAAGCGTCGGGTTCTTCGAATGGTTATTTAGTATCTTCAGATTGGATTACTTTCAATAATAAATTAACGACAGTTACTTCCTCAGCTCCACTAAGCGGTAGTGGTACTAGTTCGCAACCTCTGACGATATCAAAGGCAAATAGCTTTACTAATGGATATTTAGCTTCATCTGATTGGAGCGATTTTAATGCTAAATTATCATCAGTAGTAAAATCTGCTCCCTTAACAGGTGATGGTACTAGTGGTTCTCCACTTGGATTACCGAAAGCTTCCTCTACTACAGATGGTTATTTATCTGCTAGTGATTGGAATACTTTTAATAATAATAGTTCATCTGTTGCTACAACTGCACCGATTACAGGTGATGGTACGACTTCAGATCCAGTAAAAATGGCAAGAGCTTCTACGAGTGTAAGTGGTTACCTTCATAGTTCAGATTTTAATACTTTTAGTAATAAATTATCAAACGTAGTATCGGATGCTTCTTTGAATGGAAACGGTACTTCTGGTAATGCTCTCTCTGTTAGAACATCTAATTTGAACGGAGATGGGGTAATTTCTGTTTCAAATGGAAATGGGAGTGTAGTAAGTGCTTCTAATGTTAATATATCTATTTCTCAATCAAGCCCTTCTACTAGCGGGTATTTGAGTTCTACGGATTGGACTACTTTCAATAATAAATTATCAACTGTAACTAAAACTGGTCCTTTAACAGGTGATGGTACTAGTAGTACGCCATTGGGTATTACACAAGCTAGTAGTACTACAGATGGTTATCTAAGTTCAAGTGATTGGAATACATTCTACAATGCAACAGTTGGAGCGATTTCTACTAGTGACCCGGTCTTTGGCGATGGTTCGACTTCCAACCCAATAGATGTAAGGCAGGCTAGTGGTACACAAGATGGGTATATAAGCTCGACTGATTATCTTAAGTTTAATAAAAAATTAGATAGTGTTTTTGTAGATCCTCCTTTAAAAGGAAATGGTTCTGCTGCTCATCCAATTGATATCTCAACTGGTGATGTTTTAATAAATGGGCCTATTACAGTTTCGAATGGTACAGACCGACTAGTAGGTGCAGCTAATATGACTTTAACTTTACCAAAAGCTACATCAACTACGGATGGTTATTTGAGTAAAGAAGATTGGGCAACTTTTAATAGTGGTAACTCAGTCTCCGTTTCAGCCCCTATTACTGGTACTGGTTCTTCATCAGACCCACTAACTGTTCAGGATGCATCTGATTCGCAAGCCGGTGCAGTAACTACTTCTAATCAAACATTTGGTGGAAACAAGACTTTTACTGGTACTGTTGGGATAGGAAAAACTGCAGCTTCGGGAACAAAATTGTATATTGCATCTACTAATGATAGCGATAACGGAATAAAAATAGGTAGTGCTGCATCATCTGATTATGGAGTGTTAGTTTTTGGATCATCAGAAGTTACAACTTCTACTAGTCCATCTAGAGGTAGATCAGTGATTGTATATAATTCTGACCCTGGTGGAACAGTTGGGTTGCCTAGTGCAGAGAATGGAACAATGGTAACAGTGATTAATAACTCTGGTGGTACAATTACGGTTGGTGGAGCCTCTAACTGGACTCTAGATTCCAAATCAGCTGCTAGCTTCATTAGATATGGTGGACAGTGGTTCCACATGGATTAAGAATATGAAAAAAATTATATTTATAATATTACTTGTTAGCTTCACTAATCTAATTTCTCAAACAAGATTAGAGAAAGGTGTTCTTAGCTCTGGTGGTAATAAAACTACTGATGGAAATCATATAATAAGATCAACAATTGGTCAAAGTTTCATCGGGATAACTAGTGACGGAAACAATACTAAAAGTTTAGGCTTTTGGTATTCTATTGATAGAGGTATAAATGATACTGTGGCAACTGCTGTAGTAACTTTACCTAAAGTGGAATCTGAAACGGGTATTGATATAGATGTACCACTAATGTTAGTTAATTCTAGACAATTTGCAGGGGCTACCCATAAGTGGACTGCTACTATTAGATTTAATTCTACTATTTTGTATCCTATCGATGGTATGCCTGATTGTGGTTTGAATGAAGATTGTAGTATTAGAATATCAGGTGAGTTTTCTGATTCTACCGGTGTGCTTTATAATCTAAGGTTCAAAACCAAGCTGGGAGCTGTACTTTCAACAGACCTAGTTATAGAAGATTTCCAATGGACAGAGAATATTGTAACAGTTACTAATAATGGCTTTTTCCAACTCAAGGGAGTTTGTGAGGTTGATGGTGTTTATAGACTTATATATCGCTCAGTAGAAGCAGGAATAACGAATACATTTCCGAATCCAGCTATGACAACTATAAATATTGACTATCAACTTCGCGAATCTGGTAATAATAAAATGGAAATTGTGGATACCAAAGGAGAAGTTGTAGCTAGTTATAATGATTTATCGACTGAGTCTGGATTATTCAGCACTACTAAAAGTGTTTCAGATATTCCTTCTGGTGTTTATTATATAGTATTAACCACCCCAAATGAAATATTTACTAAGAAAATAGCCATACAGAAATAGTATGAAAAAAAATATATTAGTATTACTAGCTTTCTTTATACCAATAATTCTTGTTCCTCAGGACAAAGTTGATCAGATTGGTGATATTGGAATATATGGTGGTATGGGGCTGAATAATTATTCAACTTCCTTCCAATCACTTCCAAATTTTCCTTGTTGTAGCCCTAATTACGAAAGTGGTGATGGGTTAGGTATGAACTTAGGATTCTTAGCTAATTATAATGTAAATAAAGAAATGCAAATAGGGCTGAAAATTGGTTATAGTGACTTATCTGCTTTGATATCTCAAACTGAGAATGGCATATTTGATAACAATCTGGGTACACAAAGTAATGGTGTTATACGACACGATTTGGATGTATCCTTACCTTCTTTAGCATTTGAACCTACTTTCACTTTTGAATTGATTGAAAATTTAAATGGATTTTTAGGTGTTGGTTTCAATTATTTAATTTCTGCTGATATTTCACAAAAAGAAGTTTTGGAACAACCAACAGATGTAACTTTTGAGAATAAAAAAGCTGTACGTAATGAAGCAAGTGGTTCGTTGGAAAATATTTCAAGTTTGTTGCCTTTAGTCTCTTTAGGAGCAAGTTATGACCTCCCATTGGACAATAATGATGATATGTTCTTAGCTCCAACTATCAGTTATACTCATAGATTTGGGAATGTTGTACCTGATTTGGAATGGACTGTAAGCACTTTGAATTTAGGTGTACAAATCAAGTACTCAATCAAAGAAAAGCCAATTGTAATAGAACCAGAGCCAGTTAAACCTATAGAACCAGAAATAATAGTACCTGTGGCGACTTCAGCAATTGCAGCAAATTTTCAAGTGAAGTTGAATGAAGAATACTCGAAAGATACAATTTTTGTAAAATATGATAAAGATCTAAAGTTTGAAGCTATATTAGGTTATGTATTCTTTGAAGAAAATGATAGTAATATACCTGCTAGGTACGATCTTATCTCTGAGACGCAAGCAAAAGATTTCAAAACAGATAAATTGAATTTCGAGAACTCTCTTTCTGGGTATCATAATATTCTAAATATATTGGGGCAGCGTTTCCAAAAATTCCCTGAAGTAAAAATCGATTTGGTCGGATGTAATTCTGATTTTGATATTGAACAAGGGAATAAAGAACTTTCTCAAAAACGTGCAGAGACAGTAAGGGATTATTTTGTCAATGTTTGGAAGCTCAATCCTAATAGATTCACAATATCAGCTAGGAACTTACCTGAAACACCTTCAAAAACTGATAATGAGTTCGGTCGAGCAGAAAATAGAAGGGTAGAAATAGTACCTCAAGATTGGACAATATTCAAGCCACAATTAATGTCAGACACTACTAGCTCTACCGATAAAAATTTGGAAGTAACTATGTTACCTAAAGTAGATTCGAAGTTACCTCTTACAAATTGGGAAATAGAGATATACAATAATGAAGGTGTTAAAAAGACTTTTAATGGGGTTGGAAATCCACCCGAATCTTTAGATTGGAATCCACTTGATGACTTGGGAACATTACCAACTGAAGATAACCCTCTTAGTTTCAAGCTAAAAGTACGAGACAGCATTGGTACAGAAAAGAGCTTTGCAGGAGAAATATTAACTAATGAGAAAAACTTATCAGAAATGAGTTTCGTACAAAAGTTCGTTAATGATGCGAAGATTGAAAAGTATAACTTGATTCTATTCGGATATAATGTGACAAAGCTACCGCCTGTAGCTGAAGTAACTCTAAACTTAGTTAAAGAAAGAATAACTGATAAATCACAAATCGTGTCTATAGAAGGATATTCAGATATGATTGGTGACGAAGAATACAATGTGACCTTGTCTTATGATAGGGCGATAGCCGTGGCGAAAGCATTAGAAGTGAGTAACGAAAAGGCAATAGGTAGAGGTAAAGTTAAAAATGAAATTTATGATAATAAGTTACCTGAAGGTAGATTCTATTCTAGATCAGTAATTGTTACTTTGAAAGGAACGAAATAGTAATTAGCTGAATACTGATCCAATATACCGTTCAAATCTTTAATATGTAATAGAATAAAAAAAAGTGCTAGGTAAAAAACCTAGCACTCTTTGTTTGTACTTCTATGTGTAGCAATTTTTTTTAACTATTCGTCTTCAGTTTCAGTCAAATTACCACGTCTTTCTTGGTCTCTTTCAATAGACTCAAATAGAGCTTGGAAATTACCTTGACCAAATCCAGTAGCGCCTTTACGACGTTGTATTATTTCATAGAAGTAAGTAGGTCTATCGTTTATTGGCTTAGTAAATAACTGAAGCAAATAACCGCCACTACCTATTTCTACATCTACTAATATTCCTAACTCTTCGAGTGTATCTATATCTTCAGTGATTAGGCCATCTAGTTCCTTACTCTTTTTTCTTATCTCATCATAGTATGTCTTCGGTGCTCTGTCAAGAAACTCCATACCATTCTCACGTAGATTTCTTACAGTACGTATAATATCAGTAGTTGAAAGAGCGATATGCTGAATACCAGTACCATGATATTGGATTATGTATTCATCAATTTGAGATAGACGTTTACCTTTATACGGCTCATTAATTGGGTTTTGTATAACACCATCTTTTGAACGAACTACTTTTGAAAGTAGAGCAGAATATTGCGTAGATATATCACCTGGTCCGTAGTCAACAAACGTTTCAAAATCTAAGACTTTATTTATATAACTCGCCCAAAAGTCCATTTCGTTTACGTGTACGTTTCCTACTATATGATCTATATGAGTAAGTCCAGTAGTTTTTCTTTCTACTTCATATTTTTGAACTGGCTCTTCGAATCCAGGTTTAAATAATCCCTTGTAATTGTCATAGTTGATGAAGTTGATTTCGGCATCATCGTATAATTTGATCGCAGCTTGCTCTACGTATCCATGCTCATCTTCTAACCTATAAGGGGGACGAACAGGTACACCACCATTTTTCATAGCTGCGTCATAAGTTTTCTTAACATCAACTACTTCTAAACACCATCTCTTTACACCGTCACCGTGTTGGTTAACGAATGATATAATGTCTGAAGTACTTGGTTGCAAAGATGCAGTTATCATAATTTTCATATTAGTCTTAGTTGCTAATAAAAAAGAGATTCTATCTCTTGTTCCTGTCTCAGGTCCTTGATAAGCTACAATGTCTAGTCCTAATGCTTTAGCGTGCCAATATGCAGTCATCTTTCCCGAACCAACGTAGAATTCTACATAGTCATAACCACGTATTCCCATAGAATTATTGGGGATTTTACTTGGAACCCCACCGTAACAAATATCCATTTCCATGATTTATATTTCCTCTTTTTGTGTCTATTTATTTCGTATATTTACAAATTAATAAAAACTAAATTCTCTTTTATACTAATAATTAAGATAATAAGAAAAAATGAAAATACCTAAAAGCAATCAATATAAAAGAATCTATAATATACTATGGGTATTCTATGCATTCTTTGTTATTATTATTGGGACTATAGCATTTATATCAGTAGAAGAGATGAATAAAATGTCTGTAACTACTGAAAATTACAAGACAATGAATAAAGTCTATTTTATTACGGACGCTATTCTTGAGTCACCTACTAATTTTGAATCAGTTGAAAATAATCTGTCATTGTTAAAACAAGAAGTAGAAAAGCTTGATTTATTATATTTGGACGAAAACCAAAAACTAAAAACTTCTGTTAATAGTAAACTCGCCGAACTCGACTATTCTCTAAAAGACACTGTCGTATTAAATAAAATTGAAAATATAACCAGCATAACCCAAAGTATAAAATGGGATAGTCGTGATTTTATTCAAAACATACTTATGCTAGATAAAGGTACACTAAACCAAACTCAAAAGATAGTACTTATTCTTATAATTCTCTCGGTGATAGTGCTGACGTTAGTATTAATATTTATAATATTACCTGCAGTCAGAAAGTTGGATAGGTTGGCTATAAAGTTAGCAAAAATAAGCAAGGATAAAGAAGAGTCTCTAAATGAGCTTAAAGAAAGAAATAAAGAGATTTATTACAGAGAAAAGCGATTTGCCACTATCGCAGAACTTTCTCCGATTGGTCTTTTTCTAACGGACACAGAAGGTAAATGTAAGTTCGTTAATCAGCGATATACAGATATAATAGGGATGAGTTATGACGAATGTATGGATGATGGTTGGAAAGACGGTATCTATGAAGGGGATAAAGAGCGTATATTTCAATCATGGTATCAATCTGTAGAAAGAAACGATGATTATTATGTTAATGAATACAGGGTTGAAAAAGATAATGAATTCAGGAATATAGCGGTAAAAGCAAAACCTATAAAAGATGAAAATGGTGAAATTACGGGCTTTGTAGGTATGGTTGAAGATATCACGGTTGCTAAAGAGATTCAGTTTGACTTACAAAGTACAGCTTTGAGATTTGAATCATTTATTGATGATCTTCCTTATGGGGCTGTATTAAATAGTGAAGACGGATTATATTTTAATAAAGCTGTTGAAAAAATTATAGGATACACTAATAACGAAATAAAAACTATAGAGGAATGGTTTCAATTACTTTATAAAGATGATTCTGATTCGATTAGGAAACTCTACGAAGAAAATAAAGGAAAGAACTTTGAAGAAGAAGTATTAGTTGACGTAATAACTAAATCAGGTGAGGTTAAAAAAGTATTATTCAAAGATAGGGTAACTCCAATAGGTGAAATTTGGGGGCTAGAAGATAGAACAGAATTATTAAAAACTGAAGCCGAAAAACAAGAAATTAACGAAGAATATAAATTCATACTTGATTCAATTAGAATTGGGGTTTGGGATTGGACAATAGAATCAAACACACTTGTTTGGAATGACAGGATGTATGAAATTTTTGATTTTGAAGAAGGCATAAAAGTTAATAGTTACGATGATTACAAAAATAAACTTCATCCTGACGATGTGGCTAAGGTAAATAAAGAAATTGCATATGTTATAGAAACGCCTAGTGAAGAGTTCGATTCTATTTTTAGAATCGTAAACAGAGATAATGAAATACGTTATATAAGAGCTGTATCTAAGACATATCGCGACGATAAAGGTATAGCAACTAGGATGGTAGGTTTAAACTGGGATGTGACTGAAGAAAAGGTAAATGAAGAGATAAGAAAAGAACTGGCTGAAAAATATGAATTAATACTGAATTCAACTGAGATAGGAGTTTGGGATTGGGACTTTAGAATAAACAAATTGTCATGGAATGATATTTTGTACACTTTATTTGAAGTTCCTAAAGGAACTGAAGATGTTTTCTCTGAATATGAGAAAAAAGTTCACCCAGACGATAGAGAACAAACGAATAAGAATTTTGAAAAGATAATGAGTGGTGAAATAGATCACTATGAGTCAGAATTCAGAATAATATTATCAGATAAAAGTATAAGACATATAAAGGCAATTACGAATATTGAAAAAGATAATGAAAATAATATTATTCGTATGTATGGTATCAATTTAGATATAACTAAATTAAAAGAATCGGAAGTAGAATTAATTGAAGCAAAAGAGAAAGCCGAAATGGCTAATAAGGCAAAATCTACTTTTTTAGCAAATATGAGTCACGAGATAAGAACTCCGATGAACGCTATTCTTGGATTTGGAGAAATTCTTCAAAATAACAACACTGATGAAAAAAATCAAGATTATATAACTGGAATAATAAAGAGTGGTAATTCTTTACTTAGTTTAATTAATGACATTTTAGATTTCTCGAAAATAGAAGCTAACAAAATGACATTAAATCTAAATTCAGTTGATATTAACAGAGTGATAACAGATGTAAATAGAATATTCGAATTCACTACAAGTAAAAAGGGAATTCAATTCTACTCAAATGTAGACCAGAGTTTACCTCCATACCTTATTCTAGACGAAGGTAAAATAAAGCAAATACTGATTAATTTATTAGGTAATGCAGTTAAGTTTACAGAATCGGGATCAATTTCTCTTGATGTAAACTTTAGCTTCAACGAACAAGATACTTCAAAAATCAAGCTATCATTTACTATAAAGGACAGTGGGATCGGAATTGGTAAATACAAACTAGCAACTATTTTTAATCCATTTGAGCAAGAAGATGACAATGATTCGCGAAAATACGAAGGTACTGGATTAGGCCTTTCTATAGTTAAGAGCATTGTTGAATTGAAAAATGGAACAATAGAAGTAGACTCTGAGATAGGCAAAGGAAGTACATTCGTAGTGACAATTCCCGATGTTTCTATTTCACTTATGAGACCAGATATTGTAAGTAGCTCCACTAAAAATGAATTTGATAAATATGATTTGAAAGATAAGACAGTTCTATTTGCAGAAGATATAGAATCTAATAGGATGGTAGTAAAAGGTTTCCTAAAGGATTATTCGATAAAAGTACTATTCGCAAATGACGGTGAAGAAGCGCTAGAAATAGCTAGAGCTAATAAAATCGACTTAGCATTCATCGACTTACATATGCCTATTATGGACGGCATGACAATGGCAGAAATATGGACTAAAGATGAACAGTTGAAATCTATACCAATTATTGCATTAACTGCTGAGGTTTATAATAAAGAGAAACATTTGGGAAAAGAATATTTCAAACAATACTTAACTAAACCAGTTAGCGCTGAAGCAATTTACGATGCTATCTTAGTAGAGACAGGAATGAAAGAAGCAAGTGATATTTCTTCAAACGATACTAAAAAAATGGAACTGCTTACCAGTGAAGCTCAAACATTACTAATCAATCACCAAGTTGATGAAATATCAAAAAGACTATTAAAAAAGTTGAATACTCGTGAACTCGCTAAATTGATCGAAAAAGTAGAATTCATAGCAGAAATGGAGAATAATGAATCGTTGCGAGATTATACTAAAGAATTGCAGTTAGCATTGGAAACATTCAATGTATATAAAATAAAGCAATTACTAGATTTGAGTATAAACAACATATAATCACAAATGACAATGTAACTAAATTTAATATCAAAATGTCTTAAGTTTGCTATTAGTAAAAATTACTTATAATTAAATTCGTTCGAAAGAAATGAATTTTGCAAAAAACAATTAAGGTATATAAAATGAATAAATTAATTACTCTATTAGTACTTACTATATTAGGTACTAGCTTTTCATTCGCTAAAGAAGTGAAAGTAGATATCAGTGCTAAAAGAACTAGCAGTGCTTACATTAATCTTGCTTCACCCGATGTAGTATTGGTCGATAATACTAATTGGGATTTGGCTTTTATGAATCCACTTAGTGCTTCGATAAGAATAAATGGCGGTCAAGATGTAAGATTATGGCACGTTTCAGATGCAACTTCAGATGATTTTGATGCTCCGTTAGATACCGCAGGAAAGTTTGAAACTTGGACAGAATTATTCAACTCTACAGATGATTGGCAGATAGGTGCCTTCAATATGGGGCTTGATGGTTTTTCAGACGATAGTCCAGGTGAATTTGGATGGGGACAATATGCTCAAACTGTAGTCACCGGAACTGAATTGTTCGTAATCAAACTGAGAAATGGTGAATATAAAAAAATAGTTATTGATGAGCTTTCTGCTGGAACTTACTATTTCTTCTATTCTGATTTGAACAATGAAAATGCTGTTCAAAAAGAGTACACTAAATCAAATTTTGCTGGAAAACTTAATGGATACTTTGACCTTGAAAAAGGTGAGTCACTTGACAGAGAGCCAAATTTAGAACAATGGCATCTAGAATACTCTAAATATGTGCAAATAGTAGAAGGGCAAGGCGTTACTCAACCTTACCCAGTAGTTGGAATAAGGTCTAATAGAGGAGTAAAGGTAGCACAGTTAGATGATGTAGATGTAGTAGATACTCCGTTACCTAAAGTCGAAGATTTCACTTCTATTATTACAGAAATCGGTCACGATTGGAAAGAATTGAATTTCAATACATTTGAATATGAAATGGTTGAGAATAGAGTTTATTTTGTTCAGAGATTTGAACTACAAGAAGTGAATGGTGAGACTGTTGAAGTACCAGTTGGTGAACTTTATAAGTTAGTATTCAAAGGGTATACTGGTGGAGAGATTACTTATGAATTAGCTGATCCTCAACTTTCTGTAAATGAGACTAACTATGATAATAGCAAGTTCGCTGTTTACCCTAATGTAATTAGCAAAAATGAAACTGTTAATCTTGTTTACGCAGGAGGAGAATTTGGTCAAGCAAACTTGAATATCTATTCTTCTACTGGTGCAAATGTTTACTCTCAAAACGTTACTTTATCTCAGAATCTTCAGATTTCAAATATTAACACTGCTGATTTTAACTCTGGTGTTTATTTTGTTAGAATTCAAAAAGGTAACTCAATCTACACTCAGAAATTTGTTGTGAGATAATTGAACTTCATTAAGATATTAATATTATTCCTAGTGGCTAGTAGTTCTCTACTAGCCATAGGTACTTTAAAAGTTTACGATATAAAGACGAATGAACCACTAATTTCAGCGTCCGTTCAGTTTGTTAATCTGAACCCATCAAAGTCTGATTCTAATTTTAGAAAGACAGATGCTTATGGTTCAGTGAGAGTCCCTTATGATTCTGCTATAGCTAGAGTATCTTATTTGGGTTATGAATCAAATCAAATAGTTGTCTATAAAACCCAACGTAATCAAATATTACTCAACCAAGTTTCTATACTATATTCAGAAATAGTAACTACAGGACAGTACTCTCCAACTCTATCTACAAACTCTATAATAAAGGTCGATGTATTAGACAGAGATTTCATAACTAGCAAAGGTGCTAATAATCTGCGTGATTTACTCTTGCAAGAAGGGGCAATCAACATTAATCAAGATGCCCAATTAGGGAGTAATATTTCAGTTAATGGATTAGGTGGTGAAAACGTAAAAATACTAATAGACGGGATTCCAGTCATAGGACGAACTAACGGTAACATTGATATAAGCCAGCTAAGTTTAACTAACATTGATAGAGTAGAAATAGTAAAAGGTCCAATGTCAACTTTGTACGGTACAGATGCATTGGGCGGAGTTATCAATTTAATCTCTAAGAAAGAATCCAGTGATAACATTAGTGTAAGAGGTTTAGGTACTTATGAATCTGTTGGTAGATATAATTTCGATGTGGGATTAAACAGTAGCTTCAAAGATAATTATGTGAATCTGAATATTGGTCGTCACTTCTTTGGTGGATACTCTCCAATAGAAGATTCAAGGACGCAATTGTGGAAACCAAAGGAACAGTACTTTGCAGACTTAGATGCTAAGTCAGTATTATTGGGGTTCGATGTTCGTTACAAGGGTAGCTATTTCGAAGAGCTACTTATCTCTAAAGGTTTGCTCATTGCTCCTTATTATGAGGGTGCTTATGATAATAAATACAAAACAGATAGATTGAATAATGCTATTTTCATATCTAAGCAATTAGAAAATAATAAGAATTTTAATTTTTCATTATCTCACTCAAACTATCAGCGGTCTAGAAATACTTTCTTTAAAGACTTAGTTACTTTAGAGGAAATACTAACTGGTGACGAGGATGAGCAAGATACTACACGATTTAATTCTACGAATATACGCGCAGCATTCTATGATGAATTTCTGAATGATAACCTGGGTTATAGTGTCGGAATTGATTTTAATTTAGATAATGGCGAAGGGGGGCGAATAGAGGGCTCTCCAATTATAAATGACTATGCAGCTTATATAAGTATTAAGTATATATTCGATGATATTTTGACGGTGCAACCGGCTGGTAGATATATATATAATACAAAGTTTGAAGCTCCATTACTACCGATTTTAGATATTCCACTGATTCCTGCACTGAACATTATGTCAGAATTATCAGATGATTTAACGTTAAGAGCTTCGTATGCAAAAGGATTTAGAGCTCCTTCATTGAAAGAACTGTACTTCTTTTTTGTAGATGCTAGCCATAATATTAGAGGAAATGCTGATTTAGGAGCAGAAAGCTCTGATGCATTTAACTTAGGACTGACTTATACTTTAGTTAATGAAAAACGTGTTCTTAAATTTGAGCCAAACTTTTATTATAATGAAATAGTGAATAAAATTTCTTTGGCTAATGTTAGTAATGATTTGTTTACTTATGTCAATATAGGTCAACATAGAACTTTAGGAACGAATATATCGCTCAAATATATTTATGAAGAGTTCTATAATAAATTTGGCTTTAATTATATTGGGACTGAAAACTTCATAGATGGTATTTCTAATGGAGTACAATATACTCCTGAAGTTACAGTCAATTCATCATGGGAATCAAATATCTATGATTTAAAATTCTCTCTGTTTTATAAATACACAGGTGATTCACCAGGATTCGTATTGAACGATGAAGAGGAAATTGAAAATTTTATAATCGATTCTTATAGTAATTTAGATTTGACGATATTAAGAGAATTTGAGGATTTGAACACGACTTTCTCAGTCGGAATTATAAATCTATTTGATGTGACAACTGTAAATAGCAATCAAATTTCTAGTGGTGGTGCTCATTCGGGCAATAACTCATCATTGCCAGTCGGTTACGGAAGATCTTTTTTTGCTAAAGTGGAGTTCAATATACCATAATGAAAAAGCTATTATACATATTTCCAATTCTATTGCTTCTGAACTCTTGTTTCAAAGAAGACGATGCTGTTACCCCTTATCCTAGAGGAGATGTTACTTCAAATCAGGTTGAGATGGGTGGTAAATACCATTACCAAGTTTATTTTGATTTATCGACTAACTCAGTAGTTAAGACAAATCTTTTCGATGAGTGGGATTTAGGATTCCAAGCGTATGATAATTATTATATCAGAATGAACTTAGGCCGTGAAATGACTTTGCAAGATCTAGGTCCAGTCGATTTCGATAATGTTATTGAAGCACTTGATAAAACTCATAATGTATACGATGTACCATCTGGAAATTTGGATTCGTCAGCAATAGGAAAATGGTGGGAGGTAGAAGGTGGTAAAATCCAATCGAAAAATCATGTTTATGTGATAAATAGAGGTCGAAATACAAATCGTAGGCAAGAAGGAGTTTGGAAGTTGATGATATTAGGAGCCGATGAAAGCGGTTTCACTATTAAATTTTCTGAGTTGAAATCAAATATAATAGACACTCTCTTTGTACCTCGTACTAATGGGTATAATTTTATTACTATGAGTTTTGCAAATGGTGGTGAAGTCAATTATTTGGAACCGCCCTCAGAAAGCTGGGACATACATTTCACTCCATATATAGAATTTTTTGATGTTCCTGGATTTGAAATTTACACAGTAAGAGGTGCATTGATAAATGATAGACTTTGCGAAGCTGCAGAAGCTGATAGTACTATAGAATTTGATGAGTTGATATTAGATGCAGCTCAGATGACTGAGTTTACTCAAAAACGAAATGTAATAGGTCATGATTGGAAAGATGTTGATATTAATACTGGGGTATATACTGTTAACCCTATGAAGAAATACTTGATTAGAGATCCTGAAGGGTTCGTGTATAAATTGAGGTTCATCGGTTTCCAAAAAGTAATTGATGGTAAAGCAGAGAAAGGTTATCCAGAATTTGAATTTAAGTTATTATAGAAAAAAAGTGTAAAAAAGTGTAAAAAGGTGTGCTATGCCGACAACAGATTCTCTACCACTGAAGGAAAGATACGAAGAAGTAATACGAAGAAATCCTAGACTAAGAATCAAAGAATATTCGGATTTATTAGGTATAAGTGAACTAGAATTGCTCGCGTCTAACCTACATGATCCTTGTGTAAAGCTAAAAGAATCCCCTATTGAGATATACAAAGAATTACCAAAACTTGGAAGGGTTATGGTATTAGCTAGAAACGAGAACGCCGTACATGAACGCAAGGGTACATTTGGAAAAGTTCAAGTTCACGGTTCGACTGGGCTTGTATTAGGCGAGGATATTGATCTAAGAGTTTTTTTTGATGATTGGAAGTATGTATATAATGTAGAAAAAGAGCATAATGGAAAGATACTTCGTTCTATACAATTCTTCAACAAATACGGTAAGCCAACCCAGAAAATATATCTGACTGATGATAGTAATGAAGAAGAATATCAAAAGCTAATTGATACTTTCAAATCGGATAATACTACAGTCCCTACTGTAGAGAACGGTGAAAAGCCAAAAGTATATAACAAAGCAGAAGATATAGATTTCGATGAAGCTTTAAGTGAATGGACCAATCTCAGTGACACACATAACTTTCAGACTATATTAGATACTCAGAAGATTAAGAGATTAGAGTTAGTTAAAAGAGCGCCAGATAACTTAGCATATAGAGTTTACAATGATGCAGTTTTAGATATACTGCATACCGCTGCCGAAAGAAAGGTATCCATTATGGTATTTGTAGCTAATGATGACATAGTACAAATACATACAGGTGAGATAAAAAACATAAGATTGATTGAAAATTGGACAAATGTATTGGATGAGAATTTCAATTTACATTTGCGTAACGATTTGATTGCAGAAACTTATGTTCTATTCAAACCAACAAATGATGGTGTAGTTACGTCATTGGAACTTTATGACATGGATGGCGAATTAGCTATAACATTCTTTGGGAAAAGAAAACCCGGAATACCTGAGTTACCAGAGTGGCAAGCTATAATCGGCGAATTAGAAAAGGCAAAGTAATGAGTAATAGAATAGATAAAATAATAGATTTTCTAAAGAAAAGATGGGGTGTAACTTCGCCTTTCCAAGTGGCAATTATATTTCTTGTATTTGCTATTACAGGTATGTTATCTATCTATGTTAGTCGGTTTATATTCGAGGCTCTAAATTTGACGAAAGAAGACCCGTTCTGGTTAAGAGCTATTGTATATATTGTTACCGTGTTACCAGCTTATCAAGTTATCCTAATCACAGTAGGTTCTATATTCGGTCAATATAAATTTTTCAAAAATTTCTTAAAAACTATGTTTGGACGATTTTTGTTTTGGAAACGTCCTAAAAAAAAGACTAGCGAGATTTCTTAGTTTTTTGCTATAAAAACGAATGCCCGTAAGTATTAAAATATAAGAAGATATAAAATATTTCGAATAGATTCAATTTTTTTGAAACTCCGAATTCCCATTTTCCGTTTTTGTCTGGATTAATCAAACAATTTTATATATTTTAAATTTTGGAGTTATTATGAAAAAGTTAGTTCTTTATTTTACCGCGACTTTAATGGTTGCTTTTTTGAGTAGTTGTTCAGATGACAGCACTACCTCACCTAGTACAGACAGTGGTACAGGTATGCCACTAGCAGTAGGTAACACTTGGGAGTATCAGACTTACAATACTGATGCAAATGGAAATACTACAGGTGCAGCTTTAGATAATTATAGTCTTTCAATAATTGGTAAAGGGACTATAGCAGGTAAAGATGCGTATTTACTTACTGATAATTCAGATGAATCGTTAGATACTACGTATATATATACAGATGAGAATGGGATATATGGGTATAATGAACCAGAAGAAATTGGTGACCAAGGTATATGGATTAAGACCATAGATTTTAAAAATACTAAATGGGATATATTTAAATTTAATATAGATGAAGAAGATGAAGAGGAAGGTACTTCAACTAAAGGTGTGTCTGGTATGAAAGGTGAGCGAATAGCGTCTTCTAAAGTGACTTACAAAGGCAAATCTTATGATGTTCAGAATTACATAAATATTATGTATTCAGATGTAGTTATTACTTATTTAGATGAGAATGATGATTTAGTTACTGAAACTCAGTCTGAAAGCGATACAACACAAATAAGTTTTATTCCAGGTTTGGGAATTTATTCTTCGACTTCTACGGAGTTTATTTTCACAAATGAAGGAATAGAAATTAAAAAAATGAAAGATATATTAGTAGATCATAACTTGAAATAAAATTCATCTTACTAGAATTATAGAATAAAAAGTCCAGTAATCGCTGGACTTTTTTTATATTAGAATAATAGTATCACCAAAAAAAGGAATGTAAAATGAAAAAGAATATATTATTATTATCTATCGTTACGCTGTCACTTATCTTAATCGCTTCGGACTGTTCCGAATCAACCGTTCCAGAAACAGAAGTTGAATACTTGTTATTACAAGCCAATGACTATTGGGACTATGACATATATGAAGTAAATGAAAATGGAGTTGTGTCTGATGAGCTATTAGATTCAAAAAACGTTAGACTAAGAAATGAAGAGACACTAGATAAAAAAACTGCTTTCGAATTGAGACTTGACCCAAGTTCAGACAATGAACTATTCACTCATATTAGTGCAGATTATGATGGTATATTTCTTTATATGAGTGAAGTTGATCTTAATAAGTTCGTAACAGATCCAAGTATTTCAGCTAAAATACCAATTCTTATACCAGGTTGGATTAAGATAATGGATTTCAATAAAAACGAATGGGAATCTTTCTTTTTTGAACTAAAAGACCAAATAGTTGAGCAGGACACTGTTTCTGGAAAAGTACAAATCACCGGAAAAAAACAAGATCAGAAAGAAGTAACATACTTAGGTAAAACATATTTTGCCGATGTAGTTAATCTAACTTTTGATTTATCTGCTAAACTACAGTCTCCTAGTGGTTCCACAGACCAAACAGCCCAATCTGTATTTACATATACATTTATTGAAGGGATAGGGATTTATTCTGTTGAGCAAAAAGCAAATGAATTATTAGGTATATCGCAAAATACAATTGAGATACTTACAGGTAATGGTTTTTTGGGTAATCCTTAAATATCCCTAATTAGAATATCAAAACGTATACATAAAAAAAAGAGTCTCTAGAATATAGAGACTCTTTTTCATTTTATTAAAAAGTGATTTCTTAGACTAGTTGTTAATGAACTTGCCTGCACTTATCACTTTCCCATTCGAAGAGATATTATAAATAATGACCTGATTACGAACTAGTTCGCTTGTCGCTATTTCTTTAATACCAATCCCAATACTCGAGCTTAGTTTATTTAAGTTATTACCGTTTATGTCATAGAATGAAACTTCTATTGTATTAACGGACTCATTACTGTTGTTAATAACTAATGTATTGTTAAAGTATTTAACTTCGAAATCTCTGATAAAGCTTTCTACAGATGATACACCATCTCCTGTCCCAGTCAAAGGTATTTCAATTCTTCTCAAAGTTGGGTCAGTATTATCTGAACGAATTATTAACTTGTCCGTATATTCTTTGTTGTCAGTTGGTAAGAATTCAATAACTAGTGAATCTTTTGATTCTGCAGGAATTGTTCTGCTAGAACCACCTACAAATTTGAATACTCCTTCTAATGTTTTATCTTCTATTTCACTATTGCTCAGCTTCAATTCTATGTTACCTATATTATTGATTACTACTGATCTGGTTACTGGCTCAATAAAGTCTGTAGTTCCAAAATCAATTTCATCAGTTGCTACTTGTATCGAAGAGAATTGTTGTAGGTTGTCGCCTTGCCCTCTCAGAGTAACGCTATATGAAGATGCGTTAGTAGCATTTGATTTTATTACTAATGTTGCAAAGTAATTGATTTCTTCTTTAGGTTTGAAATTGACCCTTAAGAAAAGAGTACTCTTCTCTTCTATATCAGGTATTTCTTCGTTGAGTATTGTGAATACTCCGTCTTCATCATCTATTATCTCTACTGAGCTTATTTTCAGTGGGCCTTTACCTGTATTAGTTATATTAACTACTTCTTGTTGTGCCTTAGACACTTTACCATAATCGATTGTAGTAACATCTGTAGTCAATATTGGGTTATCACTTGATTCCACTTTCGCATAAATAGGGATTACCATATCAGGAATATTAGCCGCATTAGATTTAATAGTTAGATTAGTGCTGTATTCACCTGTTTCTAAATTCTCTAAAGTAATGTCTATTAGCTTAGTCATACCTGGGAATATATTTTTTTCAGCAGCTATGAATTTAGCAGAAAAATTCTCATCTGATTCTAACTCTATACTTGCTATATCAAGGTAATTCATTGAGTTGTTATATATTTCTATTGTTTCTACTTCATTTTTATTATCATCATCAAACCTAACTGTATCTTTATTGACAGCTATATTGACTTCCTCATTATAAATTTTAGTTTTCTCAACTTGAAGTACTTTTTTTGTAACTGCATTTTGTACCCACGCTATTGCGTATATTTCTTCTAGGTTCCAATAATCTTCCATATTGAAGTCAAACCTATTACCGGAAAAACCGAGGTCATTTCTAGTGATTTTTGCCCCTCCTGTAGGTTGCAAATCAATTTTTCTAGTTACGTAGTAGTAGTCAGACTCATTAGTATTACCGACTTGAGGCGCTACTATGTGTTTCTCTATTAATGCACAAAATAAGACGTCAGAAGACTCTAGAATTGTATCGATATCCATCTTCACTTCTACAAAAAAGAATTGGCTACTGTTGTTACCGATTTGTACTTTCATTTTAATAGGCGATGTCTGATTTTTTTCAGAGTTTATTTTGTTTTGTAACCCTTGTATTCCTACTACCTCCGAGCCATTAACGTAGAAACTTGCTGGAGGATATGATTCTCCTTGTTCCTTATACATTAGTATTCTATTTGATAGGTCTTTTCTTTGCTCCCAAAATAGATCAGGATTGTGGTTCATGTGTATGGTCATTGGAAGTACTTCCACATTGCTGTTTACAATCTGATTAAATTGGTTAGCAATAGGCAATAACTCAGGACTATTATTAGAACTAGTCGTCATTTGCTCAACAAGTATTAGCTTTGGTTCAGCCGAGTAACTTTGGCTGATAGCTAGTATTGCTATGAAGCAGATTAGTAGGGTTTTTTTCATATTCACACCTTTTATAATAATATTAATACAATTCAGAATCTAAATATAGTAATGTTCACAGACCTTAACAACAATTATTATTCGGAATAATTACATTTGCTATCAATATTATTATTATTTTCTTTCAAATATCAATTGAAATTCGTATGTTATTAAATTCTATTCATAATATGCAGCAATAACTTATGAGAACAAAATATATTACTATTGGGTTAATTGTATTAGTCCTGCTGTTTATCCCAACATACCTACTGATTTTTCCTACTTGGTTATTCGCAGCAGTAGCATTGCTATATTTACTAGGACTACAAAATGTATTTCAAACTAAGCATACTATACTTAGGAACTTCCCACTTTTGGGATACTTCAGATATTTATTTGAGTTTATCTCGCCTGAAATTCAACAATATTTCATAGAAACATCAACTGATGGGCGCCCATTTTCGAGAAATCATCGTTCACTAGCGTACAGAAGAGCAAAAAATGTAAGTGATACAGTAGCTTTCGGTACCCAAAATGACTTAGATAAGATGGAGTACGAAGGGCTAAGACATTCTATTTATGCAAAATTACCTAGTCATGAATTACCCCGTATTAAAATTGGTGGAGCTAAATGTAAGCATCCATATATGGCTTCTATCTATAATATCTCTGCTATGAGTTTTGGCTCCCTTAGTAAAAACGCTGTTATGGCTATGAACAAAGGGGCATTGAAAGGTGGGTTTTATCATAACACCGGTGAAGGTGGTATCTCACCGTATCACCTGCAAGGAGGCGATCTGACTTGGCAAATAGGTACGGGTTACTTTGGGTGTAGAACTGATGATGGTAGGTTTAACCCAGAGACTTTCAAAGAAAGAGCTGCTCTTCCGGAAGTAAAAATGATAGAGCTAAAAATCTCTCAAGGTGCGAAACCCGGTCATGGTGGGGTTCTACCAGGAATTAAGAACACACCTGAAATAGCTGCTATTAGACATATCAAACCGGGTACAACTGTCTTATCACCTCCTGGTCATTCAGAGTTTTCGAATGCCCGTGGATTGTTAGAGTTTATAGAAAGACTAAGAGAACTTTCTGATTTCAAGCCAGTGGGAATGAAGTTGTGTATAGGAAGAACTGAGGAGTTCATAGAAATTTGCAAGATTATGGAAGAAACAGGGATGATGCCTGATTTTATAACTGTAGATGGTGCAGAAGGTGGAACTGGTGCTGCCCCACTAGAATTCTCGGACTCAGTTGGTATGCCTCTACAACCAGCACTCATATTTGTCAATAAAACACTAATCAAATATGGATTACGCGACAAAATAAGCTTAGTGGCTTCTGGTAAAATAATAACAGCAGAATCGATACTTAAAAATCTTGCCATTGGTGCTGATATTTGTAATTCTGCTAGAGGTTATATGTTTGCAGTTGGGTGTATCCAAGCACTACGATGCAATCATAATAACTGCCCGACTGGTGTTGCTACTCAAGATGAAGCACTAGTTAAAGGGTTAGTAGTGAGTGATAAAGCAGAACGTGTGTTCAACTTCCACAATAATACTGTTCATGCAGTAATGGAGCTTCTTGCTGCTTGCGGTAAAGAGAAAATAGAGGAAGTAGATATGAATATGTTCGTAAGAGGCGATGAATTTGTAAATCTTGCAAATAAATATTACCCTGATAGTTTTACAATGGATTGATTTTGATTATATTTGTCGATGGGAAGACTTATATTATTCATATTACTACTTGGCTACACAGGGCACGCGCAGTTACAAATCAACGAAATTTGTTCTGATAATGATGAGCTATTGCAATCAGCAAATGGCAATTATTATGATTGGATAGAAATATATAATAACTCAGATGAAGCAATACAACTATCTAATTATTATTTATCAGATGATAAACATGAATTAGACATGTGGAACTTTGATTCTGCTGTACTAGGAGCAGGCGAGTATTTAATTGTCTTTGCTTCTGATGATGATGTAATTAATCCGAATGAACAGCATACTAATTTCAATATATCAAGTAGCGGTGAAACTATCTATTTGTCAGATGGTAAGACTTTAATAGATCGACTAAAATTTGGTAAGATAAATGAGGATTATACTTACGGTAGATTGGAAGAAAGCTCAGAACTACACACTCACTTAGCAAGACCTACTCCAGGTGAATCTAATAGTCTAAGTGGAACAATAATAGCAAATCGAGAATCAGGCTACTATGTATCCGAATTTGATTTACATTTGACAGCTGCCGCTGGTCAGAAAATCTATTATACGACGAATGGTGACGACCCTACTACCGAATCTCTAGAATACACAGGTCCAATAGAAATAGAAGATGAGTACGAATACTATAAGTATTTGGATGTACCCACAACACCGCCAGATAGTGCGAAGTGTACAATAAGTTGGAATCAGCCCAAAGATGATATCCCAAGATGCAAAGTAATCAGCTATTGTGTTTTCGACAGTAATGGTACTAGTAATAGAGTTTATAGGAACTCATTCTTCTTTCATAACAATCATGAACTCCCAGTAATAAGCATTATTACTAATAATCAAAATTTATTTAGTCAGGATTCAGGGTTGTTTGTACCAGGAAATAAATTCGATATAAATAATCCTTGTTGGACAGGAAATTATTATGAACGAGATTGGGAAAAACCAATCACTATTTCAATGATTGAAAATGGTAAAACAATTTTCAATGAAGAGTCTGGTATAAAGTTAAATGGAGGGAGTACTAGGTCAGCTCCCCATAAATCATTGAGATTCTATGCAAGAAAAGAATACGGAATTAATAAATTTGAAAATGTCTTTTTTGAAGATTCCCCAGTTAAGGAATTTAATAGTCTGATAATACGTTCTACAATGTCTTGCTGGAGTAAAACATTAATTAAAGATGCACTTACACTTAGCTGTATTCAAAACCTAGATCACGAAAGAACCTATGTAAAACCAATCGTTCTTTATATTAATGGTGTTTACTGGGGTGTTAGTGAATTAAGAAGTCGATTAGATGAAGATTATTTAGCTGAGAAATATGACTTAGAAGAAGATAGTATAAATATTGTTTCGGTCGATAATAAAAACTTTTCAAGAAGCGGTTCTTACGATGATTTTGCTGAGATATATCATTTCATTAAAGATAGTAATCTATCTAACCCTAATAACTATAATTTCATAAAGAATAGACTAGATATTGATAGTTTTATCGATTATTATATAGCTGAAATGTATTTTGCAAACTATGATTGGCCAGGAACAAATTATCTAGTCTGGAATGGTACAGGTAAACAAAAAAAGTATAAACCCCTTTTTTATGATATAGACGCAGGGTGGCATAACCCTGACATGAATATGTTTGAACATACTAATCAACTGGAAAATGAGAATTGGCCAAATCCGAAAAGTATGAACCTTTTTCAACAAGGATTATTTAGTAATGATGAATTTAAAAATAAATTTATAAACCGTGCAATTGTCTTGTTAGAAAATGATTTCAGATTCAACAGAATTAAACTCAAAATAGATACATTCTTAACTGCTTATGGGAGTGAAATTGATAATAATATACTAAGATTTGGATTCCCGGAAAGCAAAGAAATATGGTTGAATAGTGTTGAAAATTATTTGACAGATTTTGCAGCTGAGAGAGAGTGTTATTTTAGAAAACAGATGAAAGAATTTTTCAATTTAGGAGATGAGGTTCTATGCACAGGTTCTAATGTATCAAATACTAGTCTTCTTCCTCCTACAATCACCCCCAACCCCGCAACAAACTCCATTACAATAGACAATATTTCGACTGATTACGTTTCGATTTTTGATTTGCATGGAACAGAATTGATGAAATTTGATAGTAGGTACAAAAGTAAGCTTCGAGTTGATATAAGTGGCCTATCACCTTCTATTTACTTTGTTAGAATGGGAAATAGGATCGTAAAATTTATCAAAATTAATTGATGTTAAGACTATTAACTATATTGCTAATATCAAGCTATATCAGTTACGGACAGTTACAAATCAACGAGATCTGTTCTGACAATGATGAGCTTTTACAAACAGCCAATGGCGAATATTACGATTGGATAGAACTATACAATAACTCTGATAACACTATAGAACTATCAAACTATTATCTATCTGACGACAAAAAGACACTTGATAAATGGAAGTTCGTACCTCAGGAACTACCTATTAATGGATACATTATTGTATTTGCATCTGGTATAGGATTACTTACTCAAGGAGAACAACATTCAAATTTTAAGCTCTCTAGCAGTGGCGAAACACTTTATCTAACAGATGGAACAAATATAATAGATAGAGTAGAGTTTGGTGCTATTAATGAAGACTATAGTTTTGGTCGATTAGAAGAGGACTCAGAATTATTAACAAATCTGGCAAGACCAACTCCAGGTAGATCGAATAGAGGTAGTGGAACAATAATAGCTGATAAAGAATCAGGTATATATAATTTTGAGTTTATATTAAATTTAAAAGCCGCCGAAGGCCAAAAAATCTATTATACTACCAACGGTGACGACCCTACTATAGATTCTAGACTTTACGAAGGTGGTATAGAGATAAAAGATGAGTATGAAGAATATGAGTACCTGAATGTACCCACTACAACATTAGACAGTTTGAAATGTGGTCTTGAATGGATAAAGCCAACACAAAAAATTCTTAAATCACACGTGATTAACTTTCGTGTAATTGATAGTAATAATGAATTGGGTAAAGTACATAGAAAGAGTTATTTTTTAGGGAATAAACATCTATTACCAATTGTGAACATTTCAGTGGATAATAATGGTTTATTTAGTCAAGACACAGGTATATATATTCCCGGTAAAATGCTGGACTCTAATTATGCATGTTGGAGTGGTAATTACTATCAGAAAGATTGGGAGCGCAGTGCTACTATTACATATTTTGAAGATGGTAAAAAACTATTCGAAGAAAATGCTGGAATTAGGATACATGGTGGTAGTACTAGGGCGTTACCTCAGAAATCAATAAAGTTTTATGCAAGAAAAAAATACGGAATCAATAAATTTGAAAACGTGTTTTTCCCCGAATTAGAGATGAAAGAATTCAATAGCTTGCTATTAAGAACCACTATGGCAGGTTGGAATGGTACCCTTTTCAAAGATGCTCTAACTCAGGTGTGTGTTAAGAATATGGACTTGGATAAGACATTTGTAAAACCAGTTGTAGTTTATATCAATGGTAACTATTGGGGACTAAGCGAGCTAAGAAACAGATTAGATGAGGACTTTTTTGCTGAGAAATATGACTTAGATCAAGATAGTATTAATATTGTACATGTTGATAGTCCAAATTTCCCAAGAAATGGTTCATATGATGATTTTGCACCTGTCTATAAGTTTATTGTAGATAACGATTTGTCAGTAAATGAGAATTACCAATACATAGTGAGTAAAATAGATATAGATAATCTGATAGATTATTATATTGCTGAAATGTATTTTAATAATTTTGATTGGCCAGGTAATAATTTCATGATTTGGAATAGTATGGAATTAGACAATAAATATAGAGCTTTATTCTATGATTTAGATGGGGGTTGGTATCAATCAGATTATGATATGTTTAAACATACTGCTCAATTGGAGCACAGTGATTGGCCAAACCCTAAGAATATCAATATTGTTCAACAAAAGTTATTAGGAAATGATTTATTTAAATCTAAATTCATAGAGAGAAATCTTTATTTTCTAGATAATGATTTCAAATATGAAAATATAGAACCTATAATTTCAGAACATATATCTAAATATGAAACAGAAATTGAGAATTGTATTACAAGATTCGGATTTCCTGAGAGTAAAGAAAAATGGTTGTCAGACATACAGTATTATTTATATAACTTTGCTTCAGAAAGAGAGTGTAATTATAGACGTCACTTAATGGAATTCTTCGATTTAGACAGTTCAGTTCTATGTTCAGTATCAAGTGTTGAAACCACGGATAATGAGGTGTTATCTATTTCCCCTAACCCCGCAACAAACTCTATTACAGTAGATAATATTTCGACTGATTACGTTTCGATTTTTGATTTGCATGGAACAGAATTGATGAAATTAGATAGTAGGTACAAAAGTAAGCTTCGAGTAGATATAAGTGGCCTATCACCTTCTATTTACTTTGTTAGAATGGGAAATAAAATCGTAAAATTTATCAAAATTAATTAATGACGAATTAAACTGTTTTAGTTCTTTATCTAAATTGATATGAGTAACCAACTTGTATTAGTAATTGAGGGCTAGGGAAAGTACCGCTACCTGCAGACAGTCCAATGGCAAAAAGAAATCCTCGGGTATTTAACATATAATTAAGACCAACATAATCCCAATAATCATATAGTTGATAGTGATAATAGTAGTCATAATTATTGGAGGTTTCGAATCTAGATACGCCTCCCGCTAATGTAATAGCATGATAGGTCTCATCTGATTCAGAGAATTTGTAGCCGAAATCGGCTTGAAGACCATAAATTGTTGGTAAATACATTCCAGTCAATCTGAATATAAAATCATTTGCATGAATTGCACTAGTTAGATAAACCCAGAAGGAGTCCCAACCACAACACCTAACTCGGCTTTAATAGGCGGAAACTTAGTTTTTTGTTGGAGGTAAACAGTATCTCTAGTAATCATATATACTGTATCTTTAGTTTGAGCTTGAAGAGAAATTGTACCAATTGTAATAACGAAAAAAAATGTAAATAAAGCTTTCATATTTCCTGTTGAGTTTGATGAATTGTATTATTCTCAAATGAAAAACATTTGATTTTCATTGAATACGTATGTAATAAAAAAAATGTTTCCGGTTTTAAACTAATTACTATATGTTTGAATTATCGATTATTACTGTACGATTATTCGTATATTACTCCGATTCCACAGATTAATTAAAATAAATTTAACAATTTCTGTTCCCTTTTTGGGGTTTATGTGTTATTAAGTTTAGACAGTGACATAATGCGGATTATGATTAGGAATATAAAACAACATAACGACTTAGATTTGATCTCACAAATGAGTGGAACCAAACAAGATGAGGAATTAGCTTTTAGTGAGCTATATGACCGCTATGAGTCTATGTTACGTGCATATATTATAACGATAGTTCGTGATGAAGTGTTGACTGAAGATTTGGTACAAGAAACTTTCATTAGTTTTTATAATACAATAAAGAAAGGGAATGAGTTCCCAAATGTTCCGGGTTTTCTGATAAAAGTAGCAAGAAATTTATGTCTTAACAATAAGCGAAAAGAGAATCGTAACACTCCTCTAGGAGACTATGATATAGCTGCCGATAGCTCGAGTGGATATGAGAATAAAGAGCTTTTAGAGTTAATCATAATGTCAACGGAGTTTTTGAAAGACAAATATAGAAGAGCTTTTATGCTCAAAGAATTCGAGGGAATGAAGTACCGAGAAATAGCTGAAATAGAATCAATCGCAATACCAACGGCAAAAATCAGAGTTATGCGAGCAAGAAAAATGATAATTAGCACACTAAAACCATATATAAAAGATATAAGTAAATAGACCGAAAGGTAACTGATATGAGTGAATTTGAGAAAATTAATAGTTTCGTAGAAGGAGATTTGGATCCATCACTAGAGCAAGAGCTTTTTAGTGAAATGGCTAGTAATGAATTGCTTAGAAGTGAATTCAAAAATTTGCTTGCTATATCTGGTGCTATTAAAAACAATAGAAAAGCATTTGTAAAAAATAAAAAGTCTAAGAAAGCCGTATTTGCTGCTCTTGGTCTTTCTATTCCAGTTGCTGATGCTGTTACTGGCGGGGTTGGCGCTGCAACTGCTGGTTCTGCTGTCGGATATGGTTTTAAATCGCTTTTAGCAACTGGTGCATTATCAGCTTTTGTTACTGCTATTTTACTTTGGGGTATAGGTACAGGTGATAAAAACTATATTAAGGAAATCAATCCATCGTATTTAACTCAACAACTTGTCTTAGAAATTCCAAATGAAGCACCAATTGTCTCTTCTAAAGAAGTAAAAGTTTATAATGAGGATTCCAAATATAAAGGAATGTACGAACGCGCTATGGTGATAAACAACGAATTGCAAAGTCAATTAAGCGACTATGCATCTAAGATTGAAGAACAGAATACTAAGATAATGAGTCAGAAATCTGAAATAGCTACATTAAGTTATGAGGTTAGAACATTACAGCGTAATCTAAACTTGAATAATGATAATTATCAAGATTTGAGTGAAAAACAAAAAGAAAATGAAAAGTTAATTAGTGAACTTGGTATTACTAATCTCAAATTGCAAGAGCAATTGAGCTCTGCTAAACCTGAAAGTAATATAGAACCTATGCTTTTACAACCTACTAACGGTACTAGCAGTTGGTCAGCAGAGTGGAAAGGAAGCCAAACATTCCATTTTAATTCGTATGAATTTGAGAAGACTGATTTATCTCAATTCAACAATAACTCACTTTCTATTTTGTATAATTTTGAGAATGGATTTTCTGTTGGCTCAGAAATCAGACAAGAGACTTTCTTACTAGAGTTTACGGGTGAAGACATTAACGATGTTACTTATCTATATAGACAAGAACCGAACTTCACTACACTAAGTTTGCTAGCTCGTTACAGTTATGATATGAGTGCTACTCTAGACCCATTTGCTCAATTTACTTTCGGTGGTAACAAAATAGGTGTTGTTGGTAGATTTATGGGTGGGTTTATGTACTCACCTTACGAGAATCTAAATATGATTATAGGATTAGAATACAACAATATGTCTTTCCAATATCAAGGAGATAGGTTCAACTCAGGAAAAATAGGTGTCAATTACGGAATAAGTGTTCAATTCTAATGAGAAAAAATATTTACATATTTCTTACAGCCATTTTACTTTTTACTTCTTGTAAAGAGCCAAATATCGCTGAGCCCGATACTGAACGAGATATCAAAGATATAGTCGAATATCAGGTTATAGACCAAACAGAATTCGGGTTTGACTCTGAAGTATTTGCTGAACTAGTTATAAGGGATGAGCAAGAACTTAAGAATAATATTACAAAGTATTCTAGTGCAGATAATCTGGACTTAGTTGACAAATTACTAAGTGTAAATCTAGAAAATAACCTTCTAGTAGTTATTTCTGGTAAAACTATGTCAGTGAAAGCTTCAATTTCGATTGATACGATTTACTTAGATAACAATGGCCATATTCAAATAGATTATATAGTAAATAGAAAGATAGGTATAAACTCAAGATTAAGTGCGCCTACTTTGGTAATACTGATAAAAAATAGAAAAAACTCAATTGTAAATTTCAGTAAAAGATTTGAAGATGATGGTTTTACTCCAAATATCGATGGGTTTGTTACAATTGCAGAGAATGTAACAACTGATACAAGGGGAAATTGGAAAACTGTATTCAATACAGAAGCGGAGTTTGAGCTTTGGGCAAATGCTAATAGTTTAGATGATATGAGCTTTATAAGTAAAGTCGATTTTGATACTGAATTAGTAATTAGTGTAGGGAGCAATAGGTTCCAATCTGGTATTCATAATTACAGAATCACCGATGTAAACCAACAAGGTGGTAGAATTATTGTCAATTCTACATTTGTAATGACAAACGCTAGTTTTACACCCAATAAAAAGTCTAATCATTTTGTGAAAATTAGAAAAACTGGATTACCAATATATTTTACTCCTACAGTAGTTATCAATAATGTATTTACTGGTGGCAAATTCTACAATGAAGAGTATAGAATGATTAGTATAGAAGCCTCTGAAAAGACTGATGCGTCTATAGTGAAAGTATCAAATCTATCTGAATTATTTTCTGTGTTCTCTCCTTCTATTGAGCTGAGCCCTAGTAACGTAGAAGTAGATTGGGAGTTTTTTGATTTACTTATTGTAAAAGCTCCAACTACAAATTATAAGGGTTTAAAATATGAGCTTGATTATCTAAAAAGAGATGATTTTGGAATAATTGGTAAGCTAATAGTGTTACCTGATAACTCAGATTTAACTAAACAATATGACAATTATATATTTCTAAAAATTTTAAAAACGAATATACCTATTTCTAAAAATTTCGAGGTACTAGTAAAATGAAAAAAATTATTTATTTATTAATGACATTAATCATAGTTGTTGGTTGTAAGGATCCGAATGTAGGTCCTGGTGACCCAAAAGATCCAGTTGATGACGCAGGGTATATACAGTTCGAATCTCCTGCGGTTGGTCAAAAAAGTAGCTTTGTTCACTTCTACGCAAGTGGCTATTGGGAAATGACCCCTATGCCTATCAAGTACACTAATGATACTATTCATTGGGAAATAACCAAAGAAATAGACCGAAATACTTTTGAGATTACCGAACGTTTGGCAGGTGATTACTTTGGTGACGCAGCAAGCAATAGAGTAGTCAGATATATAAAACTTATAAAAGATAATGACAAGGTCCTATTCGTTTCTGAAAAAGCAACAAGCAGCCCATTACTTGGCCACAGAGACTCGCTAGAGCTGTCGCTTAACAATGCAAATGAAATACAACATACCGATTGGAGAATAACTGAAAACAATAGCTCACAACCATTTTTTGGGTATGTTAGTAAATACAATGTGAAAGACAAAGATTATGATAGATTAGATGTCTATTCTGACTTTACACCAACTTATTATGATGGTCACGGCCTATTGTTTGTTTACAATACAAAATATGGTATGGTTAGACATTATGCTATGAATCCTTGGATGGGTGATGTAAATGGTTTTGATTTGATAAGGGGTAACACTCAGACTAACTCTTTAGTTGGTACTGATTGGAAATTGAGTAGTGTAATCTATAATGACGGGACAGTAAAATCCATTGAGGATATTGTCGGAGTTAACAACACTTCTATAGATATTGCTAATTACACTTTGCTTTTTAAAAATGATACAGAGGTATTTGGCGTAGCTGGCTGTAACGAATATGGGGGCCAATACAGTATCAATAGCAATAATATCAGTTTTACTGATGTATTTTCAACTAAAGTATATTGTACTTTCACTGATGAATATCAAATGATCCTGTCTGAATCTACTACTTTTAGTACGGATGATAAATCATTAGTTATTAATTCCAGCTATAGTAATGTTCGATCATTGGTATTTGAAAAAAGGTCAGATGTGTCAGAAAATTTACAATTGGAAGGAACTAAGTGGAAACTACGAGCAGTTCATTACCCTAAAGGTGAGGTAATACCAATTGAAGTAGTATTAGGTGATAATGGCTCAAACTCTGCTTTCAATCAATTTATTCTAGATTTTCAAGAGAATGGTTTACTAAGTGGCTTTTCGGGTTGTAACACTTATGGCGGCACTTACAAAGTTGATAAGAGTTATTTAGAAATAGTCGCTGGTAGCATAACTGAAGTTGGATGTAAGTTCTCTGCAGATTACGACAGAATTCTTAATAATTCAACAACATATACTGCAAACCAACAAAGACTAATCGTCTATTCAGCTTTAGATGCGTATAATGCACTTGAATTTTACAGAGTCAGATAAAACCCTGTTTACACAATGATTTATAATAAGCCGTACTATAAATGTACGGCTTATTTTATTTTTATTCCAATAGTGTGTAATATTTCAGTTCAATGGTCTTTTTTCCTTATTGAAAATCTTTTTTGAATTGTTTTGAAACCAATTAAAAGTAAATACGTATCTCTTTCTTTTACTGCAATATTACAATATATTATAGGTACCCAATATGCAAGATAATGTACAAAATACACCACCCCAAAACAGCCAAAACTACCCTCCTAACTTCAGGCCTCAAAAGAAGACAAGATGGTGGATACCGGTTTCTATTATTGGAGGTGTGTTCCTTCTGTTTGTGATTTTTATAGTTAGTTTTTTCTCGTTTTTAGGGTCATCATTTGATTTCGATGAACCTGAAGTAAATGTAAATGAAGAAACTGTTCTAACTATTGATTTATCAGATGGAATTCCGGAATATACTAAGCAAGATCCTTTTAGTATTTTCTCAGGTGGAAGTAAATCTATTTCATTTCATGATATATTAAAATCTATAAAAAGAGCGAAAGATGATGATAAGATAAAAGGTATATTACTTAACATTAATGGTGGCGTTGGTCGTGCAAAAGGTGCTGAACTACAAGCTAAATTAGAAGATTTTAAAACATCAGGTAAGTTTATTTATAGCTTTATCGAATCGGGTGATGAGCAGACATATTATCACTCTTTAACTGCGGACTCTATATTTATGCCTACTGAAGGGCTTCTAGAGTTCAACGGATATGGTATCAGCTCGATGTTTATGACAGGTCTTTATAAAAAATTAGGAATGGAATATCATGTAGTCGGATTTGAGGATTTTAAATCTGCTGCAGACTCTTATAATAAGTATAAGTTTAGCGATTCTTCTCGTCACCAATTGGAAGTGATGCTAAACCAATTCCAAGATGATTTTATTGAGAGTGTTTCTAAGCACAGAAAAATGGAAAAATCACAAGTTCTTGCACTATTGAATCAAGGGCTATTCACAGTAGATAGTCTTTACAAATACAAGTTAATAGATGGGATGAAAACTAAAACTCAAGTTGAGGATTTCATAAAATCTAGAATATCTCCAGATTTATCTGCTGATAGTTTATATAATAAAAAATTAGACCTAATATCAGTATCAAAATACAATAAGAGCAAGTACACTCCAGAAGGAGAAATTGATAAAGAAACTACAATAGCTATCATCAATAGTGTAGGTCCTATCTACTCTGGTAGCGGCGAAAATTCTTTCTTCGGTGGTGGTGATTATGAGATACGTTCTGCAAAATTCGTAGAACAAATCCGTGACGCAGCAGAAGATGAAGATGTGGATGCTATTATATTAAGAATTGATTCTCCAGGTGGCTCGGTTATAGCATCAGATGAGATGTGGGAAGCAATCATGGAAGCTCGTAAACGCAAGAAAGTAATTGCGTCGATGAGTGATGTAGCTGCTTCGGGTGGTTACTATATGGCGATGGCTTGTGATAAGATTATTGCACACCCATCTACTATAACTGGCTCTATTGGAGTTATTTTGGCTCTTCCTAATTTCGAAGGAACTAGGGAACTGTTAGGTGTTACAGCTGATACTATATCAACTACTACTTCGGCTCAGTTCTTGAACCCAATGTTCAAATATACAGATGCAGATAAAGCTAAACTTTACACACTATCTAAGACTATATATATGAGGTTTTTAGAAAGAGTAGCTGAAAGCCGTGGTAAAACTGTAGAGCAAATTAGAGAAGTAGCAAAAGGGAGAGTTTGGACTGGTAGAGACGCGAAAGAAAAAGGTCTTGTAGATGAGTTAGGTGGGTTAGAATTCACTATCGATTACGTAAAGGATATGTTAGAAGTTGAAAAAGATAAATTGGTTAATATCAAACCTTACCCAGAAAAGAAAGACGACTTACAAGCTTTTAAAGAAGCGTTTGGTTTAGATAATCAAATGGGAATGTCGAACAAAAACTTCGTAGAGAGAGTAAAGAACGAATTTAGCCCGACTATACAATCTCTTATATTGAATATGGAATATTTAACTCCAGAGATGCAATCGCAAATTAAATACTCGTTAGCTATGTACGATATTTCTAGAAAAGAAAGATTCCTAATGGCTATGCCTCAGATGATAGAATACAAATAATCTGATTAGTAAATAGATTGTCTAAAGACCCACTCAACTAAGAGTGGGTCTTTTTTTTATATTTTCAATATCATAAGTGTGTTTCGTATATTGAAACTATCTTTTTTACACAAATCCTGATAACTGATGCGTATTAATCTGTTAATATTCTTGTTTACTATATTGTTTTACTCGTGCAGTAATGATGGAGTTACTCCTGTTGAAGAGTTTGACTATAGAGACTATCTTCCTTTAGATTCCGGAGATACTTGGGACTATACTTATTATGGAATAGATTCAAACGGTAATATATCACAAGCTGGTTTCGCTATAAATACAACATATTATGTAGATACGTTAGTTCATAATGGTAGAAAAGCATATGTAATGGACTCTGAAGATATAGTACAAGGGAACAAATCTAATAATGAATTCTACTATTCACTTGATTCTAATAGGATTTCTTTGTCGAATATGTATTTCTCGCTTACAGATTCGTCTAGGTTCAGATATACCGGTTGGCTAGATATTTATAATCTTTATGTGGGTGATTGGGATAATGTATCATTCGCCCTAGAAGATACAACTATTGGTAATTCTGTTTATAATGGATATGTAGCGTTCACTGGTAGCAAACGAAATCAATCAGAAGCGGAGTTCGAAGGTAACAAAGTCAAATTCATTACTGGTTTTCTATATGTTACATACAATGTAGATAGATACCGAGGAAACGACACTATCAAAATAAAGCACAACGAAACTTACGAATATAGGTTTGGTAAAGATATAGGTCTGATATACACAAGATATATAGATAAAATAGATAGTACTAAGCTTGGTGGATATGAGAAAGTCTTAGATGAATATAATAACTAAAAATTACGCTTGTATTTATAAGATAATTCTCAATTGAGGATGTAGATGAAATCCGTTCTATTAGCCATATTAACCACGACAATTCTAATGTCATATACTCTCTCAAGTTCAGAGATTATTCCTGTTTGGCATACCGAATCAGGTGCTGGTGAAATTCATGATATTGAATTTCTAAGGGGTGAAGATTCATTTATATTAATAGCTGGTATTGGTGAAAATGGTGTCATTGAAATTCGCCAAACAAAGACTGGAGATCTTATTCGTTCTTTTCCTGTTCCATATTTATCATATAATAATCAAATAGAAGTAACACCAGATAGTTCAAAAATATTAATAACTACTGGGGGCGACAAAGAATCTCAACCTACAATAGAACTAAGAAATATTAATGACTTTACAATAGTCAATAGTTTTAAACTAGATATGGATGAAGATTCAGTAGATGAGAAAGGAGGTAAATTAAATTATAGATTTAGACAAGCTATTGTTGATCCAGTAAGACCTTTTGTATACACAATTGTAGAAAAGACTAATTTTATATCAAATCACACACCAGAGAAGTATTGGTTAAGAGTATATAATTATGAAACTATGAATGAAGTAACTGACTTAACACCTGTTGGTTATGAAAATGAAAAACTTAAATGTTTTGATGTATCGGATGATGGTAAGTTACTAACAGCATTAAATGATGGAAAAACATTTTTGAAAGTATGGGATCTGGAAAAATTGGAACTCATTGAAAATATTAAAATTTATGATAATGATTATGACCAAGACCCTAACTATTATGCCTGTGTGTTAGATGATGTAGAATTTTCTTCTGTTGATAATAATCTTATTTATTTGTCTGGGAAGATTCCCGATAAAAGTGTTGAGTATAGTTCGTATGGATTCTATAAATTCTTAATAGCTGAGAAACAAAAAATCAAGGAAATGCAAGAAGAGAATAAAGTAGGTGGAAACCTAATTTTATTGAATAAAGACAATTATCTTTTTCTTTCAAGTGGTGGGGATGATAAGATTTTTAATGTTATGGAAAAAAAGTTAGAAGTAAGGTTAAGTGATGTAGGGATAGAGCTTCCATCCTCAGTTGATGTAATATTTTCTCATAAGTATCAAATCTTTATTGGTTGCTCAAAATTCAAGGTTGGTGCAATTGTATTTGATAATAAATCGAATATAAAAATAGAAGAAACTGGAAACGCCTCTATAAGTCCAAACCCTACAAACAGTTTTGTAAGTATAGAACTGAACTGCGTAGAACCAATTATTAATTATCAAATCAACACTCTAGAAGGTTTATTGATTAGCCAAAGTACATTGCATAATCAGAATAATCCACTACAAATCGATTTTTCGGGCTACACTGCAGGTGTATATTTTCTCACCATTACTTGTGGTAATGAATCGAAGAGTTATAAGGTAGTCAGGGAGTAGGTCGACAAGGGAATGTATTGCCGTCGGTTTTAACCGACGGGCAGCAAGTAAATCTGCGAAAGTCCTCCCTTGAGGGAGGATTTAGGTGGGTGTTAAGGATGCTTCCTATATCAGAATTTTACAACTTTTAGTGTCCGAAGATTCCTGAGGATAGATTAACAGAATAACCACCCCGTTCTGCTTTCGCAGTCCACTCATGCCTTCGGCTTGACAGTCCCTCGAAAGGGGAATTTATAGGATTGTATTGCCGTCGGTTTTAACTGACGGGCAGCAAGTAAATCTTCGAATGTCCTCCCTTGAGGGAGGATTTAGGTGGGTGTTGGTTTTGTACTAATATAAGTTGACAGTTCATAAAATGTTAATATTTCGACAGGCATAATAAACGCATTTTATTTATCCTACTCACTCCCCAATTATCTTGACTAATACTCGCTTCTTGCGCATACCATCATATTCACCGTAGAATATCTGTTCCCAAGGGCCAAAGTCCAGTTTGCCATTTGTAATTGCGCATACGACTTCTCTTCCCATTATCTGACGTTTCAGATGTGCATCTGCATTATCTTCGTAGCCATTGTGCTTGTATTGGCTGTGTGGCTTTTCTGGAGCTAATTTTTCTAACCATACTTCGAAGTCTTGGTGCAATCCCGACTCATCGTCATTGATGAATACACTTGCAGATATGTGCATAGCATTCACTAGCACCATTCCTTCTTTTATTCCAGAGATGTCTATTTCATTTTGGACATCTCTGGTTATATTTATGTATTGTCTTCTTGTAGTTGTGTTGAACCACAACTCTTTTCTATGACTTTTCATTATTCGATTATTATCTTTTTGTAGAAAGTACCGGTGTTAGTTACGAATTGGAGTAAGTAAACTCCAGTACCTAAATCAGTTGTACTGTATGTGTTCAGCGCTTTTGGGTTATAAGTATCAAAGCCTTTAACTAGTTTACCAGTAATATCAAGCATATTGACCTTTGTTATATTACTGTTACTTGTCGATTTTATATTAATCTCGTTTCTAGCTGGTTGTGGATATACGCTTAATCCCTTGTCGAATAAATCGAATGCAACACTTGATATTGGCTTTTCGAAACCCTTACCACTCAATTCTATTACTATATCACCATCGGCGTTGTTACTAGAGAAAACAAGTTGTGCTTTATATTCCCTAGCTTCTGTTGGGTTGAATCTTGTTATAACCTTATCTTTTTCTCCTTTGGCAATCTCTTTTGGTAAACTACCAAATATACCGAAAGCATCTTTGTCTGGACCTTCGAACGTGATAGAGCTTATATATATAGTAAGGTCACCATTATTCTCAAATTCGAATGTTTTATTTTTGATTTTATTCACTTCTGTACTATCAAAAGTGTATGATGTACCCGATATAGATGAAACGGAAGCTTCAGCACCTTCTGGTATAACATCGAAATCTAATGCAGTAATACTAGAAGCATTAGCCCCATATAGTCTGAACTTTTCTACATCATTTGATATAGCTGCTCTTTCGTACTCACCTGCTTGCTTAGATAATACAGGAACCCAAGAAGATCCAAGATCATCTGTAGAATATATTTCTCCTTTTTCGCAGACCATATATATTAGCTCGGAAGATTCGTTATATATTAGTTCAACTGGGTAAACTCCAAGAGTTGCAGTTATATTTGTTACATTAGAGTTCCAGTTCAAACCACCATCATTACTTCTGGCTAGAAGAACATCATCTCCTGTCTGTAGTCTGTTCGTATATAGCGCTATTCCGCCAGTATTACTATGAAAAGCGATATCAACAATATTAGCACCAGACTCTACAACAGAGGCAGTCCATGCTTTACCGAAATCCTTACCTCTTAGTACTCTACCTGCATTAGTTCCGAAATAAGCTCTATCTCCGAATATACAGAACGCCCCTACTAAACCTTCCTCATCTGCCTGTGGTGCTAGTGAAGTAGTTGATGCCCAGTTTTTACCACCATTTGAAGTGACTATGACACCGAATTTATTATCTACTGGATCGCCTACTGCTATCCCATAGTCTTCATTGAAAAATCCTATACCGTTAAAAAAGCTAGTAGTAGAGCTGAAATCAGTTTTATCCCAGTTTAATCCACTATTAGTAGTATATAATAAACTGCCTTCACCAGTAGTTGCCCATGCTATAGCATTGTCTTTAGCATAAATTCCAGTTAATTCTTCTGCTCCACCATCGAATAACTGACTAGCTGTAGTATTATAAATAATTCCTCTACGGCTCAATCTACCTACACCAACAGCCCAAACTGTATTCCTATCTGGAGAATGTACGTCATAGAATGATGCATATTCTTCATCTAATATTTCATCTATATATTGTAACTTATTATTAGTCTGGATTTGTATAGGAATTTTTAATAATTGGTAGTCTGTATAATCTTCAGCCGTGTACTTTATAAGTACCCTAGCAAACCCATCGTACCAAGGATTCAAATCATTCAGCTTTATTCTGAATTGCAAATTACTTGTGTCTAAAGTCGTTAAGCCATTCACTATTATCTCCGAAGTCAAAACATCGAAGAATTTGTCCATAGCTAAAAACTCTAGCTTAACTCCAGCCACAGGAGCCAAATAGTTAATTAACTTTAATTCAATAGTTTTTGCACTATAATTATTAATAATGCTATTCTGATCAAAATCAGTTTCAGAAACTGCCATTCCCTTAGTTCTATTTTCAGAGAAATTGTTCGCATTCGCTTGTAGTGCTTTTAGTGTATTTATCATACCGAAGTATAGTGGAATATCATCTGTTGCAACATTAGACACAGGGTCTGTAGTACTTCTTATCTGTGCTGCTATTTGGTGTGGAGTCCAATCAGGATGAATAGATTTGATAAGCGCAGCTAAACCAGCAGCAACTGGACCAGCCATTGATGTTCCTGATTTATTTCCATATCTGTTACTAGGTAGTGTAGCGTATATACCAGAGCCCGGTGCATATATATCTGTTCTAACACCATAGTTAGTAAATGACGACCTACGACTATTCTTTTGGATAGAACCAACACAAAGTATATTGTTAAATCCAGCTGGGTAGAAAGACTCTTCGTCAATATTTTGGCTGTCATTACCAGCTGAAGCGACTATTAATACACCCATATCTACTATGGAATTTACTATCTCTTGCTCTGCAGCGTTGAAACCAGGGCCGCCCCAACTACAATTAATTATATCTGCACCATTTTCTGCTGCATACATTAGAGCTTCATATCCTCGGAATATACCTCGTGTACCACCATTGTTCCAATTATCAGAACCACATTTTACAGGCATTAACTTAGTGTTGAAACCTATTGATGCTATCCCAACTGCATTGTCTGTAGTTGCTGATGCACAACCAGCTACGTGAGTACCGTGATCATTAGAAGAAAATGAAGGTTTTGGGTCATTGTCAGGTGACCATTGTCTATTAATAGCTTGCTGAAAAGTTAGATTACCAACAAAATCCCAACCGTTTACATCATCGATATAGCCATTATTATCATCATCTATACCATTGTCAGGTATCTCATTAGGGTTAATGTATATATTATCTATCAAATCTGGGTGTTGCCAATCAGTACCCGAATCTACTATTGCTATAACAACATCAGCACTTCCTTTAGTTATATCCCATGCTTTTTTAGCATTATCATCTATGTGCCATTGATTAGATATATTGGGGTCATTAGGTGTGTAATCAGTTGTATATCTGTTGAATACAGGTACGGCGTACTCTATTTCAGGGTTGTTCATTAATTCTTGTGCCATATCATAAGAATCTACTCCTACAGAATATTCTACAATGTAAAGTCTCTCAACTGGAGTTCCTTTTACCTTGTTACTATTGCTGCTTGCTATCTTACTAAGTTTATTGATTGATACGTTTTCGAATCCTTTATTCAATACATCAGATACAAATCTATTATTATCTACATCAACTTTTGATTTAGTTTTCACATAAATCGAGTTAATCTGATATTGTCCCATTTCTAGTTTAGGAACAGGAACAGATATAGTACTTTTATTTGAAGATTCTATATTAACTTGATAAGCGATTGGGGTTGCACTGAATGCATAAGCTGTACTAATAGTCAATGCTATTAGCACAAAAAAGGTAAGTAATCTTGTCATATTTTAAGCCATTTATTATTTAGAATTCTTGTATTATAACAACGGAATAACCATTGTTTGTATTGTCTTCGTCACTATTATTACCTAGTGTTGCATTACCAGTAAATATAACAGTAAACGCTTTGTTGAAGTTCAATTTCAAATCATCAACTCTGTGATAAAGCCGTGCGAAATCATCAGGATTGTAAACGAAAAGTGAGATTTTTGCCTCCGAGTTTACCTCCTGCAGAAATGAAAGTTCCTCAGATTTGACATTATTAGCCCATATTGGGCAAGCTGGGCAATCAACTAGATTGAATCTAGCTACAGTAATTTTTTCTACATCAGTACTTGCGTTTAGAAATCGTATTTTATAGTAACTATCTGCCTTTTCTATAGGGTCAGTTTGATATGTCAATATTTTTTCATTTCCTTCAGTTCCTGATGCTACGACTAATAACCTTTTACCTTCCTCTATGTCTATTGTCTTTGACTTTCCATTCACTGTGATTTCTGTTGTTTCGATAGGTATTACAGTAGCCAAATTTAGTCCGTAATAAAGCTCGTTTGCAGATTCACTTATCAGAGGTTCTATGCCTATTCGTACAGATTCAGGGCCACCTACACCGTTCACCACTTGAACGAAAACCCCTGCATTTATTTCAGTGATTGGTGCGTCTTCTATATCATCTTCTATTATAGTAAATCCAGGGGAACCATCTTCTTTTTTATACAACACCATAGTATAGCTTTTATCTTTATCAAGATTATAGTTAACTCCAGTTATATACTTTGCTGGTTGAGTGGAAGCGAATACTGTTATAGGTGATAGGCCCGATTCGAAGATACCAATACTAGAAGTGCTTCCAAATTTGACATTCCGAGCTATAGTTTCACCATATCTTAGATCATCCTCACTTTCTACTTTTCTGGCTCCAAAAGCTACTGTAATACCCTCATAATCTGGGTTACCATTGACTACTCTGATAATAGATTTGCCTTCAGCTTCTCCGAACACTTTAAATGGAGGTGCAAGAACTTGTCTTACCAAATCGCCTTCATCGAAAAGGTAAAGGGAATAATCACGCAGAACCTCGAGTGAAGTAAACATATTAGATAAAGTATCTTCACCACTAACTACATTGACTGACGAGATTGATGTACCGCTACAAGCAGTGTATTCATTGTATTTGCTTATATAATTTTTTGTTGGAGATGATGATATCAAATCAGCATCTAAATTAACATCAAACGTCTTTGAGGAGAAGTTAACAGTCCTTATATTAGTTGTTTTCGCTTCTACTTCTTGAGCAGGCCCGAACGCACTAGCCGCAGGGCTTAACTCATCGAGAGCATACACTTTCGGGTCACCTGTTTGGTCTTTTAATACCACAAATGTATATTCGCCTCTTGGTACCATATCTACTCTAAATAGTCCAAGAGATACTGTGTTGCCATTATTATTATAGAGTACACTAAATGTATTTTCTCCTGATAACACTGCCTCTGCACTACTAAATCCTCTGTAGCGAACACCTGTTGCTAATGTAGCTCCACCAGCACAACCTAATACTAAGGAAAATGTCGAATTAGTATCTGAATAAGCATTAATTAGTCTGACATAAGAATCGTTAGTAACAGCAGGTATTGTTAGAGAAGTATTTATTCCTATCAATGTATCTACAGGTAAAGGATGTAAGCTATCACCTGGTGAGGTAGGTAATGCAAAAAAAGTATAAGTTAACTTCCTAAAGAATTTTATTTGTTTTTCGGGACTATATTCGTCAGTTCCATTTTTTAGCACAGTAGCTTTTGTACTGTCGTCTGGCGGGTTAAAAGTCTCGGTAGCTTGCCCGTATGCCACCTCTGGTGTCTCATACTCCGTCATTCTAAGTGAACGAGATTGGTTGTCACCGGCTAGGTTTATAAATCGGATATTCACGGTCTCCGCCTGCGAAGGCGGATTGACCAATGAATCACTTTCTTCGGGACATCCGCTAAGTGCGAATATCATAGCTAATAATAATGCTGAACTGTAAAGTTTAATTTTTGTCATTTCTATTGTATTTGAATAATATTATCTACTAATTTAATAAATAAGGAAATAGTAGCTATTCAAAAAACAGATAAAACTGAATTAAGTTACGTAAAATCTAATAATTCAAATACTAGTTCATTATTTCTTTTTCTTTCTATGGTTCGGATTAGCCGGGTTCAACCCTTTCTTTCCTTTGCTACCAGGAGGTACTTTGCCTTGAGCTTCTGCTATTTTCTGAGCTTCTTCCATTTTCTTAGCTAACCATCCTTTCTTCTTATTTACTTTCTTCATATCGTGGATAGAAGTAACTCTATCTTTAGCGAAATTGTTGATATATAGTTGTTGACCTATACCCAATACGTTGAACATAAAGTAATAAAGATTAAGTCCAGCAGGGAATGATGAGAATAAGAAGATGAACATAAATGGCATAGCATAGACCATAGCTTTTTGTTTAGGGTCAGATATAGTCATCTTTTGTTGGATAAACATAGATATACCCATAGCCAAAGCCAATCCACTAATAGACGATATACCCAAAATAGAAGTTCCAAAATGAACTAATGTGTCAGGTACTGATAAATCGTGTATCCAAAGTATGAACTCTGATTGACGTAGATCGATATTCGTTCGGAATAGTGTCCATAGCGAATATAATATTGGCATTTGTAGGAGCATAGGCAAACATCCACTTGCAGGATTTACTCCATATTGGGAATAGAGCGCCATCATCTCTTTTTGTTGAACCTGTGGTTCGTCTTTGTATTTTTCTCTTATCTTAGTTACTTCCGGAGAAAGTATTTTCATCTTGTTAGCGTTCTTCATCTGAGTGATAGACAAAGGATAAAGAGCTAGTTTGATGAATATAGAGAATATGATAATAGTAATACCCCAACTTGGTATAAAGTAATGCACAGCATTGAATATAGGCATCATTATATACTCACCTATGTGACGGATACCCCACCAACCTAGGTTTACCATTCTATTCAAACCGTAGTTCTCTACATTTTCTAATTTCAATGGACCCAAGTAAACCAAGTATTCTTGTGATTTGGTTCCACCGCTATAAGGTATTTTTATAGCAAGATCATAAGTCTCTACCATCCCTTCTGTCTTAGGGTAAGCTATGCTTTCTGCCGTCATCAGTATCTCACCGTCGAAATCTTTTGGTTTGATAGCTGTACCGAAGTACTTTGTTTTAGTTCCTATGAAATCTATTATACCTTCGCGAGTTACTTTCTTTTCATCATCTGTCGCATCTAGCTCAACTACTTCACCGTTCATCTGAACTATAGCAAGGGCTTCTCCAGACTCATCAACTGAATTTTTTTCTTGGTATGATAGTCCTTTTGACCACTTGTATAGGAAGCTACGAGGTATATACTCTTCCATATTTTTGACTTCTACACCCGTCTCAAAAGCATATTTGTTACCCGAGAATTTGTAAACTTTCGTGATAGTTTTCCCAGGTTCTACTTCCAAAGTAGCAGTGATAGTATGAGTTTGGTCGCCAGATATTTTTATATTAGATTTGTCCGAATCAAATGTGAAGTAAAGATTTCTAGAGTCTATGTCTTTACCATCAGTTGATATAAAATCTAAGTACAGCTCACCTTCTTTATCATTTATTAGTTGCGAAGGTACACCGTCCCACTTATTATAGTGTTTTAATTCCCAACTAATAAGGTCTCCACCTTTAGAACTTAGCTTGGCTATATATAGGTCAGACTCTATAGTTACTACTTGTCTATTGCCTTGTGTGAAAGCTTGGAACTTTCCGTATTGCAATTCTTTTTTCCCAGTAGTAGCAGTAGTAGCTTCGGCACCATCATTTTTGAACAATGATTCGGCATCGCTATTATCGTCTGATTTTACTATTGTGCTATCTGCGTTCTTAATTTCCGATTGTACTGGTACGTTCTGCGAACTATAGAACATATACCCAAGTACGAGCAATGATATTAAGACTATGGCTAATATACTATTTCTATCCATTATTTTTTTCCTTTCTTCGGATTAACTATTGGTACAGGGTCAAATCCACCTTTGTGAAAAGGGTGACATTTTGAAATTCTTTTTATTGATAAATATATACCCTTGAGAGAGCCATGATTTTTTATGGCTTCCATAGAGTAAGTCGAGCAAGTTGGTGAGAATCTACAGGTATTAGGAAATAGAGGAGAAATGAACGATTTGTAGATTCTAATCAGTCCTATTAGTATGTGTTTCATTATTTTATCCTATTCTCATCATCGCTTTTTCGAACAAAGCATAAATTTCTGATTTGATTTCGTCTAATCTAACTAATTTGGGATGAGAAGGTAATTTTACAGTTCTAATTAATACAAACTCTTCGAAAGTAAGTAGTTTCTCCTTTTCGTTTTGTGCTAAGCTAATCAAGGATTCCTTGACTAACCTTTTGGTTCTATTCCTAACTACTGCTTTTTTGGCGTGTCGCTTTGGTACAGAAATACCAAAGCAGACCGGTTCAATATTGCTAATATTAGGAACGAAAGCCCCTAAAAAATTATCAGTCCTGACTATGATGCCTTTTGCCAACACTTTTTTGAATGAGTCGTGCCCTTTGAGGGGCGCCATAAGTGGTGTCAGACTATTCATAGCTTAGTGGCCGTGATAATACTATCGTCGTAAGTGGTGATTAACCGCTTACAGAAAGTCTTTTTCTACCTTTAGCTCTTCTTCTTTTGATTACGTTACGACCATTTTTAGTAGCCATACGAGCTCTGAAGCCGTGCTTGTTCTTTCTTTTTCTATTACTTGGTTGGTACGTTCTTTTCATATCTATACCTGAATGATTAAAGTTCTTTTTAAATTCTTTTTTTAAGAACTACAAAGTTAAACAGATTTTTGGTAAATACCCAAAGGAAAATGTGGAAAATCTTTTAGTGGGGTGTTATTGCTTGGTAATAGTATAAGATTGGCTCTAACTTTTCCTCTGTCCGTCGGTTAAAACCGACGGCAATACATTCCTATAAATTCCCCTTTCGAGTGGTGGACTGCGAAAGCAGGACGGGGTGGTTATTCTGTTAATCTATCCTGATGAATCTTCGGACACTAAAAGTTGTAAAATTCTGGTATTGGAAGCATCCTTAACACCCACCTAAATCCTCCCTCAAGGGAGGACTTTCGCAGATTTACTTGCTGTCCGTCGGTTAAAACCGACGGCAATACATTCTAGTATGTTTGGAAATATTGCTTTATCATCCTTTAAGCATTGCCGTTAAATTTAAGCACATCACTCCTTTATAAATTGCTTAGTTTTGACATCATTACCTATCTCAAGCCTAATAAAATAAGTACCATTAACAAGATTAGATATGTCATATTCTGTAATATAGCTATTACTAATTAGTCCATTTCTAATTACGTCAATTTCATTGCCTACTAAGTCTATTACTTTTAACTCTACATATTCTAAACTAGTTGTATTAAATTTGATTCTAATAGAATTATTAGCAGGGTTAGGGCTAATGTTCAAATCAAATAATACCTCATTTTCATTGATATCAGTAATAACCCACCGTTTATTCCTTAATGCAATTGAAGACTTACCTGCAGTAGCTAAAAAATTAGAATTGTTTGAAAATTTGACTTGTTCTATTCCAAAAGAATATTGTTGTAAAAGGTCATCTGTATCTCTGTCAATAATCTTAAAACCTAATCCATCAGCAATTGCAATAATAGATTCATTCTTTATAAAATCTAAATCATTTACTTCAACTTTAGTTTCATCATAATAAAATTCCTCGAAAAAAGTATATTTATTTACGTCGTAAAAACTTATTACACCTCCTCTTTGATTCCAAGCAATTTTCGACCTATCATTCATTACTTGCATTTTGTTGAATCCGCCATAGTGTTCATTAGTATTAGTAAAAGAGTATACTGAATCTACCAATTCTTTAGTCTCTCTATTATAAAAATGTACATAATAATGCTTTTCTCGGAACATTGGTGGTATATTTTGTAATATATCATTTGCATCATCTATTATTATATATATTAACTCATCATTATTACCTACATAGTCATATTCATGTATTGTTCTTTTCCACTTATAATGATTTTTTTCGAAAGAACTACCTAAATCTATACTATCAACTTTCCTTTTTTTATCTATGTCATAGAAGTAAATTACATTTCCGATCTGATCTCCGAAGGTTTCATCTTCGTGATATGTGTTTGCCATAAATTCATTTTTTGATTTAGCTGTCTTTATTCTTCCTATATTCTTTAGTTCTTTCTCAAACCCTTCTATAACTTCTCTAGATTGCCAGTTTAGAAGCTTGGGTGTACTGTCTTGGGCGAAAACTAAATATTCTTCATTGTAATTATAATCTCCAGTCGATTCTGTGGGAATAAAATATTCTACTACTCCTTGTTGTGTTTCCCAGAACTCAATTGAATTCGTCCAAGTAATCACATATTTATCATCGGGAGTAAAGTCAACTTTCTTTATCTCACCAGTCCATCTAAACCATAAAGTATCCTGTTCTTCTGCTGTTATAGTCGTTACGACCATTAGAGTTAATAGTAATGTTAAAATTAAATTTTTCATAGGATGATACCCTGTAATTGTATTTTCTGCTTTTATAACCTAAGTGTTTTTACTCTATCTCAAATAACTATATTAGTTAGCTGAAATTAAGGTAAAGCTTACTCCTTTATAAATTGCTTGACTACTACTTCATTGCCAATTTCAAGCCTGATAAAATAAGTACCTGATGGTAAGGCAGACACATTAAAGTTTGTTTGATAATTCAGTGTATTCATCGAGCCATTATCGATTAGACTAACTTCACTACCAACTAAATCATTTATAGATAATCTAAAATTCTGTAAATAATTGGAGCTAAAGGCTATATCTATAAATTCCGAACTTGGGTTCGGCGTTACATTTAGAGCGTAAGTGTTTTCATCATAATCGTTTACTGAAGATGTAGTTATATGGCTAGGAAAAAGTAATAAAAAACTATTTGCATTAGCAACAAGTAAATTGTCATCATTGGAGAAACTCACATTATCTTTACCACCAATGTCTGAAAAATAGACCAGTTCGTATGTCAATAAATTATATGTTTTTATATATCTACAGCAAGGCTCAGACTTAGTTATTGCCATAAATTCACCCGTAATATTAAATTCAATATCAGATGGTTCAATAAAATCTCTTTCATCAAAAATAATCTTGCTATAAAACTTTCGTTCTGTAATGTCATAAAAATTAATCTCACCACCTCTGTGACACCATGCAATTTTTGACCTATCATTCATTACCTGCATTTTGTTGAATCCACCAAACTGTTCATTAGTATTAGTAAATGAATATACAGAATCAACTAATTCTTTGGTTTCTCTGCTATAAAAATGTACAAAAAAGTGCTTTTTTCTTTCTGAAGGGTGAATTTGTTGGTATTTATCATTCTCGTCATATATGATGGCATATATCAATTCATCATTATTACCTACATAACCGTACTCATCTAAAGTTCTTTTCCATTTGTAAACTCCTTTCTCAAATGATTGGGCAAACTGTATCTGATCAGTAATTTGTTTGGAGTCTATATCCCAAAAATATATAGTATTTGAGTCCTGATCTAGCTTTGCCATAAACTCATTGTTTGATTTAGCTGTTTTAATCCTATCCAATTTGGTAGGCATTTTGTTAAAACCTTCTATTACTTCTCTAGTTTGCCAGTTTAATAATTTGGGTGTACTATCATGAGCGAATACTAAGAACTGTTCGTTAAAGTTGTAATCTCCTACAGTCTCTATAGGCACAGAAAATTCCTCTACCCCTTGCTGTACTTCCCAAAACTCTATAGAATTAGTCCATGCGATAACATACTTGTCATCAGGTGTAAAGTCAACGTCCTGAGCACCAGCACTCATAGTGCGATACCATATAGTATCAATTTCTGTTGCAGATGATGTAACAGTGGTTAATACTATAATTATAAAGAGTAATATCAGGTTTCTCATGGTTTTTCCACTTATTTTTGGTGTAATCTATCTCGATTCTGAGATGTATGTAATACAGCAATTATTACTATAATATTAGATTCTATTTTATAATAGATTACGAAAGGGAAATCTATCAATAATGTATATCTTACAAATTTGTTGACTGGTTTCAATGGAGATGCAAATGGAAATGACTTTATAAAGTCAAGTCTTCTTTCGAGGGTTTCCAAAAAATTCAAACCTACTTTAGGTGTTTTTTCATTATACCAATCAAAAGCATTTTCAATGTCAGTTTCCGCAGCCTGCATTAATTCGACTTTGTACTGCATTTACTTTACTTTTAATCTATTCATAAACTCATCTAAATCAGTCAATTTTTCTTTACCACTTTCGTACTTTTCTAATCGTTCTCTCAGAACTTCTGCGTGCCACTTGGGTAAAGATTCAAGATTCTCATCTGAGTTACCAATGTATTCTAAAAGCTGTTTGTAAACATCAATTGGTATGATTGCCGAAACAATGTTCCCGTCGTCATCTGATATATATTGCGTTTTTATATCCATATATGCTATAACGATTAATTATTCATAATTGTTCAATTGCAAAATATATATTATTTAGATGATTTGCAATAACAATGCTAATTCTAACAAACCAATAACCCAAATACATTATTAAGCAGTTCAAATCACCAAAAACCTATTTATTAACGAATGTTAATTTATAAATCTGGCTTATTTTCGCACAATTTCACAAATGTGTATAATATTATGCTATTATTTATCCACATTATTAGGGGTTTACAGTTGTGGATAATATTTTAGCGTAATAAGTAACTGTATGAATCTAAATGTTTTTTAATAAGTTTATGAATTCTAATTAAATATTCTAAATTTATTTGGCACTTTCTTTGCAGACTTATTCTTTGTCAAGTAAAATATCAGGATGATACGATGCTAGTAAAGGATTTTCTATTTAATAAGAAACTTCCATTGATGACAAAGGCTTTGGATTCCTATGCACTTAGACAGCAGACAACTGCCAAGAACATAGCCAATGCTGATACTCCGAACTACAGACCCGAGAGGGTGAGGTTCGAAGAGTTGTTTCACAATGAAGAAGTAGTGCTCAAAGGGGTTGAGACCAAATCAGGTCATATACCGTTGGGCAAAGTGAATTCTGGTGTGCCAGTGGGGGAAAAGGAATACCGTGATATTCCCGAAGCTGAAGTTTTTTTCAGCGGAGAAAACCATGTCAATTTGGACAAGGAGATGGCAGAATCTGCGGAAAATCAAATAAGATTTAGACTAGTTTCCAAAATGGTCAATAAGTACTTTTCTGGAATATCTAGTTCTATTAAAGGAACTAATTCATAATAAAAGATTATGGCAGAGAATATATTTTCAAGTTTTAATATTAGCGGACAGGGCATGAGCGTACAGCGATTGCGTCTATCTGCTGTGGCTAGAAACATAGCCAATGCTAATACTACCAAAGCAGATGACGGTATGCCGTACAAACGCGAAGTAGTAGTAGTGCGTGATATCAAAGATAGTCCTTTTGAAAAAAGCATGAATGCAACTTTGCAATTGGACAAAACTAATGCTGGTCATTCGGGCTCTGCAATCAACAATGGATTGGAAGGCGAGGATGAAGTGCTAAGAGCTAGAACAGTGAAAGACAATTCGGCTCCTCGAATGGTGTTTGACCCTAATCATCCGGATGCGAATCCCGATGGTTACGTTCAGATGCCAGATATAAATATAGTTACTGAAATGGTAGAGATGATTTCTGCACAAAGGGCTTTCCAAGCGAATGCACAGGTAGTAGATGCAGCTAAAAATCTTGCCCGATATTCCTTGGAAATATAATACGGTAATTTATGAGATTAAATGCAACCGAAAGCCAGATAACAAGAATATATAATAACGACTCGGATGGTATCGCATCTAAGAGTAGGGTTAACAAGACCCAAACTCCACAGAAGCAAAAACTAGCTGAGTTCAACGATAAAGTTAGTCAACCCGATACTATACTTTCGGACAATGAGAAGAATTTCTTCAAGAAAATGTTCCCTGAAAGTACTGCATCGCTAGACAGGCACGTAGTTTTCAATAGAAACGGTAAAGTTCAGAGCAAAACATTTGCTCTTGGTACTATGTTAGACGCGAAAGTTTAGAAAAAGAGTATATAAATAGTCAGGATGACTATTCATAAATTACACGGAAGTACATTATGTTACCTATAGAACCAGCAGCAGGGCGTATATCTGCCTTAGTTGATTCGCAAAATCAATCCAATACTATCAAAGCTGGTAGTAAAAGCGACGTAAAATTCGCTGACACTCTTAGTGAGTTCGTTAGCGATGTCAATACACTCCAATTAGAATCAAAAGAAAAATCTGAAGCATTTATCAAAGGCGAGCCCGTTGATATACATGATGTTATGATTAGTGCCGAAAAAGCTAAAACTAGCTTTGAGTTACTTATGGAGTTGCGTAATAAGGCAATCGAGCTTTACAAAGAAGTTAACAGAATGCAGGTGTAACATTAGTTAAGGTTAAAATATGGCTGATAATCAATTAGAAAAAAAGAAAAATAATAATGCACTTGGGCAATTCCAACAGTTCTCTAGTGGTCTGAATACAGGTCAGAAAGCTGGTATATTTGGAGCAATTGCACTTGTACTAATCGTAATAGTGATGATAATATCATCAGCTTCTTCTGGTAATATGAAGACTCTTTACAAGGGTTTGAATGATACAGATGCTGCTGGAGTTATTGAATATCTGACCGAGAACAATATAGATTACGAAATCAGTTCTACTGGCGATATAATCAAAGTAGAGGCAGATAAAGTAAACGAAGCTAGAATGGCTTTGGCCACTAAGGGGATACCGAGTGAGGGAGGAGTAGGATACGAGATATTCGACGAGACTAATTTGGGTATGTCTGAGTTCGTACAGAAAATTAATTACAGAAGAGCTCTAGAGGGAGAACTTTCGCGTACTATCAATTCATTTGATGAAGTAGAAAAATCGAGAGTGCACATAGTTATTCCTGAAACAGCTCTATTTACTAAAGACCAAAAGCCACCAACGGCTTCGGTTACGGTTCACTTGAATAACAATCGCCGCTTACCTCAAAATAGTGTAATAGGTATCCAAAGTTTAGTTGCTAATAGTATAGAAGGAATGGAGCCTGACCACGTAAAAGTGACTGACCACCGAGGAAGATTACTTTCTGAAGATATAGTAGATGTGAACTCAGCAGCTGGTGTTACTGAAGCTCAACACAATCAACAAAAAAGTGTGGAATCATACTTACAGGCAAAAGTAGAAGACTTGATGGCTGGAGCTTTGGGTGAAGGTAATGCAAAAGTAAAAGTAAATGCTGAATTAGATTTTACAAGAATAGAGAAGACATTAACTTCGTTTGACCCAGAAAGTCAAGTTGCTAGAAGTGAACAAACTATAAATAATGAAAGTCAGACTACAGATTCACTTAGTTTCCCTTACGTAAACATGGCTAAAAACGAGGGCAATAGTCTAACAAATTATGAAATTTCGAATAGTGTAGAGCATATAATCCAAGAAGTAGGAGCCATCAAAAAGCTATCGATAGCTGCTATGATCAATGGTACTACTGAATTAGTTGATAACAATGGCGTAAAAGAAGTAAAATACAGTCCGCGTTCAGATGAGGATATGCAAAAGTTCGAAGAAATAGTACGAAATGCTGTTGGCTATGACCCCACTAGAAATGATCAAATATCAGTTATCAATGTACCGTTCGAACATACTTTAACTTTAGACCAGTTTGACCTTAATGAGCCAGTAGAGTGGTATGACGACCCAAATAATAAGAAAATAATCCTTATATTAGTAGGGTTGTTATTAGTAGGTATATTAATGTATCTACTTATCCGTTCTCCTTTTGTGAAAGAGAAGATGAAAGTAGCTTTATCTCTACCGACAGACGCTTCTCTTAGCGAAAGTTTAGCAAATGGCAGACAGTCATTAGATGAGCTTGATTTGGATGATGAGATGATGTTTATGCCATCAGATGTTCCAGACCAAATGCTACTAAATGGCGAAAAACAAGCCAAGCTAGAAGGGCGTAATTTGAAATTGGAGTTAGAAGAAGCAATGAATAGTATGGGAACAGATAGAGGCCAGAATATAAGTCTGGACACTAGATCTCAAGGTGAAATGGTACTCGATGATTTTGAGACTCTTTCAGAAGAAAGATTGATGAAATTAGAAATCAAAAAGAAAATAGAGCAATTCATGATTAATCATCCTGAAGAAGCAGTAAAATTAATTAGAACTTACGCAGCGAGCAATTCTGATAGCAGCTTGCATTTAGAATGAGCTGGGAGGTAATACAATGAGCGAAACAGAAGAAATAGCAATAAAAAAATTGAATGGAAAGCAGAAAGTTGCGGCTTTATTGATGTCGCTAGATGTTGATGTAGCGGCTAAGGTTTTCCAACGAATGGATATGAAAGAGGTAGAGTCTATAGCTACAGAGATATCTAGACTCAAAGGTATAGACCAAGAAGATATTGATTTGGTATTAGCAGAGTTCTACCAACTAATGAGCACATCGAGCGCTTATGTAGAAGGTGGTATTGGCTATGCACAATCATTATTAGAGAGAACGTACGGTCCTGAGAGAGCAAGAGAACTTACAGACAAAATCAAACTAATGTCTAATGTGAAGAGCTTCTCAGTACTGAAAAAAGCAGACCCAGAGCAATTAGCTAACTTCTTGAAAAAAGAGCACCCACAAACTGTAGCTCTTATACTTTCGCATCTTGATCCAGATCAATCAGCACTTGTCTTAAATGAATTTGATGATGAATTGAGAATGGAAACAGTACTAAGAATTGCTACTCTAGGTAAAGTATCTCCTGAATCATTAGGAAGAGTAGAGAGTGTACTAGATGAGATAGCCTCATCTACACTTACTCAGAGTGTATCTTCTGCTGGTGGTTCTAAAATGCTTGCGAATATCCTCAATAAAGTTAATAATCAAGTTGCTAAGCAAATGATAGAAAATCTAGAACAACACGACCCGAAAGTTGCTCTAGAAGTGAAACGTCTGATGTTCTTATTCGAAGATATTATCTTAATTGATGATAGAGGAATCCAAAGATTGCTCCGCGAAATCGATAAACGTGATTTGGCACTATCTATGAAAATATCAAGCGATGAAATACAAGAAAAAATCTTCAAAAATATGTCAGAACGTGCTGCCGATGTGGTCAAAGAAGAGCTTGAGTTTATGGGGCCGGTTAAACTAAAAGAAGTAGAAGAAGCCCAAACTAGAATCGTAGATAAGATAAAAGAACTGGAAGAGAAAGAAGAGATAATGATAGGCGGACGTGGCAACGACGACGTATTCGTATAAACTCTAATAAACGGGTGAATTGTGCAAGAAGTACTAGTTAAAATACCGAGAAGACATAGTAAAAGACTAAGAATCGAAAGATTTTATGACAAAGAAGAGATACGTCAAAAAAATACTCAGAAAAATAATCAAATCGGTCGAACTTGTATTACTCACCACTTTGTAATTGAAGATAGTTCGGAGCCAATTTCTATCAATTTGGACAATATTCCGAAAGGAGTTATTCCGATTGAAGTAGCACAAGAAGAAATCCAAAAGTCTTATGACAAAGGGTTTGAAGAAGGTCAAATGTCAGAGATGGCTGTTGCTAGAGCCGAGATAAATAGTTTCGTTGAGAAGATGCGTACTATGGAAGGGGTTATTCAGGAATTCGAAAAAAAGAATAATGATCTTCTCAATCAGCTCCATGATTCTGTTCTTAATATAGCAGAGAAAGTGGCTTTACACATAATGCGTACAGAATCTCTTACCAACACTGACTCAATAAAACAAAGAATATCTAAAGTTATAGAAGAAGCTAAAGAAAATAATATAATAAGTATAAGACTGAATCCAGAAACGATAAATCAAATAAGAGAAACAGATAAGCGATTGATAGATTTCGAATCATCAAATGTTGAGTTAATTGAAGATGAAACATTAGGTTTAAGTGACTGTTTGATTGATACTGATTCTGGAAGCTTAGAAGCTAGGATTGCTGACGAGCTTAGTAATATGATGAAAAAGCTAAAAACAAGTTTTCAAACTACTAAGATTAAGAAACGCGACGAAGCAATCAAAAAATTGGAACAAGGGAATTCGGAAGAAGATGTTTAACCTTACTGACATAACTGAGACTATATCAAAAGATATAAATTCTTTCGATACTGTCTCTAAAACTGGGAAGCTTACTCAAATGATTGGTTTAGTACTAGAGAGTAATGGTCCTAAAGTATCAGTTGGTGAGATCTGTCATCTTAATGATAGTCAAGGAAATCTAGTTAGTAAATCAGAAGTAGTAGGGTTCAAAGATGGAAACAAACTCCTATCAATGGTCTATGGTGAAACGGATAATTTATATCCCGGAATGCAAATAACTGCAACTGGCGAAAAGCTCAAGATAAATGTAGGTCGAGAGTTACTAGGCAGAATTTTAGATGGACTAGGCAATCCAATTGACGGAAAAGGTGATATAGTAACGGCAGAGAGAAGATCTATATACGCTACACCTCCAAACCCACTATTCAGAAAAAGAATAGAAGAACCAATATCAACGGGAGTAAAGACCATTGACGGTCTACTCACAGTAGGTAAAGGTCAGAGAGTTGGTATATTTGCAGGTTCAGGGGTAGGTAAATCTACTCTAATAGGAATGATAGCACGTAATACCACTGCTGATATTAATGTGATAGCATTAATCGGAGAGAGAGGGCGTGAAGTAAGGGAATTCATTGAGAAAGATCTTGGAGAAGATGGTCTCCGCCGATCGGTAGTGATAGTATCATCGAGCGATGACCCACCACTAACCAGAGTTAAATCTGCATTCACAGCTACTACTATAGCTGAGTATTTCAGAGAAGAAGGACTAGATGTTATGTTGATGATGGACTCGGCTACGAGATTTGCTATGGCTCAAAGAGAAGTTGGTCTTACTATAGGTGAACCTCCAACTAGTAAAGGATACACACCATCAGTGTTTACAGGTCTTCAAAAGCTAATGGAAAGAGCTGGAACTTCAGCTGTCGGCTCTATTACTGGTCTCTATACAGTACTTGTAGAAGGCGATGATATGAATGAACCTGTTTCAGACACTGTGCGTGGTATTTTAGATGGTCATATTTTGCTTTCTAGAGAATTAGCTGCACGTGGTCATTATCCTGCAATAGAAGTGTTAGGTAGTATTTCGAGGGTAATGAGAGATGTTATAAGTAATGAACATTCTCAATCAGCTTATGAACTACAGCGAATGTTAGCCACGTACAAAAAGTCAGAAGATTTGATTAGTGTAGGAGCTTACAAAGCAGGTACTAACCCTGAGACGGATAAAGCGATAAGCAAAATAGATGCTATAAATAAGTTCTTAATGCAGTCAACTAATGAGCTTATCTCATTCGATGAGACTGTTGATCGATTAATCAAGTTGGCGAATTAGGAGGATTATTATGGCTAAGAAATTCAACTTCAAACTAGATACTGTTCTTCGTTTACGATCAGATAAAACAGAAGAAGCCAAAACGGAATTGCAGTTAATTATTAGAAAAAGAATCGAAAAAGAGAAATTAATTGAAGAAGAAATTTCGAAATTGGCATTACATAATAAAACTAGAGATGAACATAAGAAACTAGAAGAAATCCAAGCTTTCTATTATCATAAAGATTATATAAATCAAGAAATAAAGAAATTAAATATGGAATTGGATAATCTACTAGATATAGAAAGTCTTAAGAGAATGAAGTATAACGAAGCACTAAAAGAAGAGAAAGTACTACAGAAGTTAAAAGATAAAAAGAAATCTGAATTTATAGCTGAGATAGAACGAAAAGAACAGCTAGAATTGGATGAAATAGCAATTCGTCAATACACTAATAAAATGAGCAATGTCTAAATATCAATTAATAATAACATTCGTAATTGCAATGCTACTAACAGTAGCAATGATTGGCGGAGCTTGGTGGTATTATCAAGTTGATAATACATTCTTTGGATTAATTGATTTAGAAAAAACTAAAGCTCATTATTATGATGTGGATCCGACTAAAAACTTCGTAATTTCAGGGAATGAGTTAATAGAACTAAAGGGTAATACAGATAGAATGTATACCTTAGAAAAAAACTACAATAGCTTGAAGTCCAAGTATAAAGACGTAAAAATCGAATATGATAAGCTAATGAGCAAGACTGCTAAAAATGGTCAAAAAATGGATTCTATAAGTTCACAATTAACCACTTTGGCTAAAAAAGAACAAGTTCTAAAAGATTCATTAAGGTTGATTGATGACCAGATTCAAACGTTGAAAGAAAATTATGATTTGGCAAAAATAAAAATAAATAAAATGGAAAAAATAGTAAACGGGAATTCTGACTCTCTTAATATGGAGAGATACAAGGAGTTTGCGAAGATTTATAATAATTCCAAATCAGAAGAAGTAGCTCAAATATTAGAAAATATTGATGCAAAAAAATCAGCTTATATATTGAAATTGATGTCAAAGAAAAAAGCTGGCAAGGTAATTGAAAGTTTAAATTCAGAATATGCTGCTAAAGTATTAATAGAAAGCGGCAAATTAAAATAACAGGATTGTTACACCATTAAATTGTGCAAGGACGCACCGAAACAAATGGAAACAAATATAATGCTCCCATACGCAAATGGGACTGATACAATAATGCCTACCAAAAAGGCAGATAAGTTAACCGAAGAGGCGGCTGAGTTCGACTTTTTGGATAATTTCCTCAATGTGCTTATCACTAATATGAACCCGGGTGATTTGAGCTTGGATTCGCAAACTAGCGATAAACTTACCAAACTTGTTAATAGTGAGATAGAGTCTAATAAGGATCTAAGTGGTATTGATTTGAAGCAATTTATTAATAGCTTGAAATCAGAACTATCTAATGAAAAACCCCATAAGTTGACTCTAGAAAGTATAAAAGCTACTATAACTAAGCTTATTTCGAAATTTACTGATTTGAAACTTAATCTTAATTCAACTGAAAGTGGACTTGATATTATAAATGAAAACTTCGATAATGATCAAGACCTTTCAAATAAGTTGAATAATAAGGATAATGCTAAAGTAGCATATAAGATTCATAAAAATTTAGAAGCAGACAATAGTCAGCTGGCTAGTGATTCCGAAAAATTATTATTCAATCTGAGAAAATATCTCACAAAAGACGAATACAATACTATTAAGAAAAATATTCAGTCGGGAGCTAATACTCAGGAAAGTAAATTGACTCCTAAAGTTGAAGCTATAAGCAAGTTCTTGACAGAGATGGCTGGAAAAGAGACTGATGCTAAGAGTAAAATCGTGGCTAAAGCAAGTGATATACTTCTATCAAACGAAAATGAAAAAAATAATAGTAGCCAAAAAGTTACTCTCTCAAACTCGGATTCTATAGATGTAAAATTAGCTGACAATATCAAGCTTGTAAATTCACAATCAGTTTCAAATAAGAACATACATAATGTGATTAATGATAATCCACTAAATATCGACAGTGAAGATACTTCCATATTGAATAAAGCAATTGAATCGGAATCAAAATTGTTGTCTACTGATAAACAAGGTACACAAACAGAAATAATAGATACTAAAGTAAACAGTATCTCGGCTAATCTTGATAAGAAACAATCAAATTCTCCTAGTAAGTTAGTGGAACAGAAAGATGTAGCCAACATAGAGAATCAAATCAAATCTGAACAGGGTTTAGGTGATAATAGTAAGAAGGAATCAGGTGAGTTCAGTAAAGAATTTACTCGTGAACAAAATAAAGAAGTAATAAAGCAAAGAATAGTTAAAAGTGACATCTCGGAGCTATTAACTAGGACAAATACAAAGAAAATAGAAGCAACTAAGGCAGAAACTACAACCCGTTCTAACTTTGTAGAAAATGCCATTAAGACAATAAAAATGACTAAAAGCGGTGGTTCGAACGTAGCTAGAATTATGCTCAATCCTCGCTCCCTTGGTGATTTGACTATGAGGATTTCACTCATAGGTAATAATGTAAAAGTCTATATAAAGGCAGATAAATCAGAAGCAGCTGAACATATAGATAGACAACTACCATTACTAAAAGAAAGATTAGTAGAAAATGGGCTAAAGGTAGAGCAAGTGATAATAGAATCTTCGGAATCGGACCACTTAGCTAACTATAGAGACAATCATAACAAAAATGAACAAGAAGAGTTACGTCGCCAATTCGTAAAATCATTCAAGAATATAGCAGCAAAAGAGGAATTTGATATATCGATGAACGACGTAGTATATAATAATAGTAGTCCTGTGATGGGCTACACACAGGCGGGGAGCACAATAAATGTTTGAAAACGTAACTACAAATATAGCGACTATGGGAGGTAACTTTGGTCCTACCGCATCATCCGTTTCTAAAAGTGAGGCGCAGGAACAAAAGGATCAGTTTTTAAAACTGCTTACATTTCAACTCAGAGCTCAAAACCCACTTAAACCTTATGACAATCAAGAGTTTGCAACACAGCTGGCGCAATTCTCACAACTCGAGCAACTATCAGATATTAAAGGTTTATTGGAAGAGCAATCAGAAGTAAATATGACTCTATCTAGAGTAATGTCAAATTCAGCATTGCCAGGTATGTTAGGTAAATATGCGAAAGCATATACAACTAACGTTAATTACGATGGTGATCAATCCGTTTCGCTTGGATTTGATATGGATATGGACGCAACTGAGGCGAAAGCGACGATATATGACGACAAAGGAAGAATAGTACGTACAATGGAGCTTTCAGGAAGTAACCTGAGAATCGGAGAACATACTATACAGTGGGACGGAAAAGATGACAATGGTAATACCCTTGACGAAGGGAATTATTCATTTTTTGTTGACTTTAAGAATGCAAATGGAAGTGAACAGCAAGCATCAACATTTACCTATGGTAAAATAGAAGCTGTGCGGTTCAAAAATAACGGAACTGTACTAATAGTCGATGGATTGGAGATACCAATAGGCGATGTAACAGATATACGTTCCGAATCATAAATCGGTAGGTTTACTATGCCGGAAATAAATGGGGTAAGAGTTCCGTTTATGCCGGTCGGCGGAGCTAATGCTCTAAAACACAGTGGTAAGCTTAATAGTCCCGGCATTTCTAATACGGGAAAATTTGACTCTATACTTCAGGATGAACTACAGAAAGTCAAATTCTCCGGACATGCATTAGAAAGACTAGAGAGCCGTAATATAGAGCTTAATGGAATGCAGCTCGGCAAGTTGAACGACGCTATAAATACAGCCAAGGATAAAGGCAGCAAAGAAGCACTAGTTCTTATGGATGAACAAGCTTTTATAGTTAGCGTGCAGAACAACACTGTTATCACTGTACTAGATAAAAATACGATGGGTAATAATTTCATTGGAAATATAGATTCAGCCGTATTGATTTAATAAACTAGGGTCGGACCCGATTAACTCGGGGAACCCTCGCAAAGCTTGAATGAGAGATAGCTTTGCACATAATAAATAAGAAAGGATTTCTTATAATTTACCATGGAGGGTAATTTTTATGGGTCTATCAAGATCTCTTAGTACTGGAACGAGTTCGCTTAGGGCACATCAGAAAAAATTTGATATCATTGCCAATAACTTAGCGAATGCAAGTACAGTAGGATTCAAAGCAAACAGAGTGACGTTTGCTGACCAATTCAGCCAGACTACAACGTTAGGCCAAAAACCAGATTCTTCTGGTGATACTACTGGTGGTCTTAACCCAGTTCAATTTGGGTTAGGTGTTAAAGTTGGTGCTGTCCAACGTAATATGGACCAAGGTCTAATAGAAGTAACTGGTCGTGCTTTGGATATGGCAATTAATGGAAATGGATTTTTCATTTACCAAGCAGATGGACAAACTAAGTATTCGAGAGCTGGAGCTGTAGTCCGTGATAGTAATGGCTATCTAGTTGACGCAGGTTCGGGTTCTCACTTACAAGGTTACAATCTTGTTTATGATAATACAGGTAAGCCAGTGAAAGATAGTGAAGGTAATAATATACTAGATAGAAAACTATCTAACTTGCGTGTACAACCAGGCTTCCTATCTACTCCTAGACAAACAACAGAACTATCGCTAAACGGTAACCTTAACGCTCAAATGGAGGTTGGGGAGACTCGATCTACTTCTATCAATGTATTTGATAAAACAGGTGCTCCACGTGAGCTGGCACTAGTGTTTGAGAAAACTGCAACTCCTAATGAATATACTATCACAGGTTCTATAGAAGGAAACGCAGTTACTTTAAGTGATACTGTTGTTACTTTCAATGAAGATGGTAGTATAGATACTCCTACAGAAATATCTATAACTGCAGCAGATTTGAACACTGTACTAGGTGGTGATTTGTTTGATGAAACTACACCTAAAGATGTGACAATATTGTTTGTTGATCCCGATGGGAACTCATTCGGTGGATTAACTCAGTTCTCTTCTCCTAGTAATGCGACTATTCAATCGCAAAATGGATACGAAGCAGGTGAATTGCTAAACATGCAAGTAAGCCCAAGAGGTGAGATAGTTGGTACATTTACTAATGGTCAATCAGAAGTAATAGGACAAGTTGCAATTTCGAAATTTACTAATCCAGAAGGTTTGATCACATCTGGTGGTAACTTCTTCGAAGCTTCACCTAATGCGGGTACTCCGAATATTGGTACTGCTGGGGAAACATTCCCATCTTCTTCAATAGCAGGAAGTGCCTTGGAGCAATCGAATGTTGATTTGACGATAGAGTTTACTGAGATGATTTCTACTCAGCGTGCTTTCGAGGCAGCAAGTAGAACTGTAACAGTAGGCGATCAGATGTTAGCAGAGATTAACCAATTGAAGCGATAATCTAATTAGCTAAGTATTAGATAAAATTTACAAAGCTACTCTTGTTATATAGAGTAGCTTTTTTTTGTGGCTTTTTAGAAAGTTTAGACAATCTCAAGTATGTTACTATTCTCGCATAATTTTGTATATTTGTGCTATTATTTAACAATGTAAACATTAGATTATGTGCTTTCATTATGCCTATATAGCGGATAAAGTAAAAACGGGAAATAGGTTCGGAGTGACTAATCCTCCAGAGTTTGAGCCTGTATTCCACACTAATGCCTTTGCTAACCCAAGTATGCCAGTTATAACTTCGGAAGAGCCCGATAAGGTGAATTACTATAATTGGGGGCTAGTTCCTTCGTGGATTAAATCACGTAAAGATGCAGATGATATTAGTAAGAAAACAGGAAATGCTAGGTCGGAAACAGTATTCGAAAAACCGTCTTACAGTAGTGCTATCAAGAGCAGGCGCTGTATAATCCCTGCTACAGGATTTTTCGAGTGGCGACACGAAGGTAAAGAAAAAATACCTCATTTTGTATCTACTTCCGATCAAGAGATATTCGCTTTTGCTGGTATCTATGAGCACTGGACAGACAAAAGCACTGGTGAAATTATTAACTCTTTCAGTATGCTCACTACAGAGGCAAACGAGCTAATGGAATATGTGCACAACCATAGAAAAAGAATGCCATTAATATTGAACAAAGAAGATGAGAAATATTGGCTGTCTGATCTGAAAAGTAAAGATGAAATAGAGAAAAGTATAACACAATACCCTTCTGAAAATATGAAATACGAAGTTATAGATAATAAAGACTTGTGGTCTTGGTCTAAAAGAAGATTCGGTTAGAAATCAAAAAAGCAAGTTAGATATCAGATATAAGATTCTTATTTCTTAATTATAAATATTATTGCTAATTTATCTAGATTGATTATTGCAACAAATGGAAAAATGAAAAATGTCAAAAAAATATACGTCCGTACATTACAATGAATACTTAGCGTTGGAAAAGATACTTGGTGCGCAGAATATGCGAAGTGCTGAGTTAGGTGAGCCAGCTCACGATGAGATGCTATTTATAATCATACATCAAGTTTATGAGTTGTGGTTCAAACAGATTATTCACGAGCTAAACCTAGTAGCTAAAACACTATCTCAAGACCCAGTCCCTGAATATCAATTAGGCGAAGCATTGGCTAAACTTACTAGAGTCCACGAGATACAAAAATTACTTATAGATCAAATAAATGTACTAGAGACTCTGACACCGTTAGATTTTCTAGATTTTCGAAATTATTTGATTCCGGCGTCGGGCTTTCAAAGTTTCCAATTCCGTAAAGTAGAAGCAATGCTTGGGTTGCCGTCTCAGCAACGTATCACTTATGGTAATTATGACTACAAATCTCCATTCAACGAAGAACAACAAAAGGAATTATTAGAATTAGAGAACTCTCTTTCAATGTTCGATATATTGGAGAAATGGCTAGAGCGTACGCCTTTCTTGAAATTCAATGACTTCAAATTCTCAGAAAAATACGTAGAAGCAGTTAGAAATATGACTGAAAGAGAAAGAGCTGCAATACTAGAAACTGAGTATATAAGTGAAAAAGAGAAAGAAGGTAGAATAAAGATGCTTGATATGCAGCAAGAGTATATAGAAAATGCAATGGATAAAGAAAAACATAATAAAATGATAAAGAATGGCGAAGTGCGACTATCATTCAAAGCAACCAAGGCTGCATTGCTTATCAATCTTTATCGCGATAAACCAATCCTAAGAACTCCTTACAGAATACTTGACAAGATAGTAGAAATAGACGAATCATTCATAATGTGGCGATTCCGTCACTCACAAATGGTGTTGCGTATGCTTGGTCGTAAGATGGGTACAGGCGGGTCTTCGGGTCACGGCTATCTGAAGAAAACGGCAGATGAGCATCATATTTTCCGTGATTTGCACAATGTATCTACGCTATTAATACCACGTTCAGAATTACCAGAGTTACCTAAAGATTTGGATGACTCACTTGGGTATATTTACAAGGGTTAGCTTTGAAAGCATTTTTAATGTCTATATCCACTTTTGTGCTTATAGTACTCACTTCTTGTAGTGATTTGGGAACTACTTGTACAACTGAGTATGTTAGTTATTATCTTTATGTAAAGGGAGATACACTAACGGATTACTTTACGATCAGACTATCTACTAATGACACAATAAGGGAGCAATACGATGATTACTACCCTGAAGATGTTGAAGGTAGAAGAGGTTACATAGTACTCACAGACGGTCATCGTAGTATATTAGAAGACAAAAAAGAAGCTTTTCTATTCATAGGCAAAATAGACAACGAAAAAGTAATCGAAGAGTATTACATCTTCGGTGCAGGTGAATGCCATGTCTATAAAGAATCTGGTAAAGATAAAATTGACCTCGAAAGTTCAGAAATTCAATGATATAGTATTCTATTCAACTTATATTAAGAATTGAGATTTGTAGTAAATTCCGAAAGTAGAAATAAAAAATATAATAATTAGTTAGAGTTGAAATGAGAACTAAAGTATTGAAAACAAATCTATTATTAGTTGTTTTATCAGTTATATTCCTATCTTCTTGTTCAAGTTTAGATTCAAGATATCAGTTTGTTAAATGTTTTGATTCAGATTCTTCTTGGGTTAGATTAGAATCAAATAATAATAATACTTATTATAAATGGAGTGATAAGAATTTAGATATATTTATTGAAGTATTTACAACTGGAAAAATGTTAACTATTGGCTCCCCATACTTGCCTATAATTCCTGTTTCTAATATCCTTTCATTTATGACCAATAGAAAGGTTAGAGTAACTATCTGGTCAGAATCAGACTTTTCATTTGAATCAGAAGGTAAACTAATCAAACTAAATAATCTTTATGGTAAATATCGTCAACGCTACAATAACCACATGGAAAATGACTTTTCATATTCCTTTTATTTCAATTGTGATTTAGATTATATTTATCAGATGGAATTAATCTTTGATGAGTTCGAGGTTAATAATAAGAAGATTAAAATTCCAAATTTACTACTTGATAAGGTAAACTACATAGGTTATAGAGAATTTTTTGCGAGTTAAAATAGTTATCATGCTCTCAAATAACTAAAACCTCTTCCTAATTAGCTGTAACATTGTTATATTGTAATTGTTAGATTTTAAACAGGAACAAGAAACTATGAAACAGCTACTATTTACCATATTACTACTAATCCCATTCGGGATATTCTCTCAGACTAATGTGATAGAACCCCAGCTACATAGCGATATAGAATTTGCTCTCCGTGATTCAACTTTTAATTTTATAGAGCATAACGGATTAGTTTATACAATAGCCGATGATGGGATACACGGTTTGGAACTTTGGGTGTTCGATGATGAACAAAACAGTTTACGTATGGTAATGGATATCAATACTAATGGTGATTCGAATCCTATAATAGTTAGCAATGGGGTTGATAGAGGACTCATCTTTTATGCTTATGATGGTATAAGAACTGGTTTATGGGCAACAGATGGAACTGAACTAGGAACGAAATTACTCAAGTATTTTAGTAATTCACAATTCAAAGCAGGATTTATCAATGATAACTGGGGTGGGTACAAAATTCTTAATGGAGAGTTATATTTTGGTGAATCAGAATTAGATAGTCAAGATTATGAACTTTGGAAAACGGACGGTACTCCAGAAGGTACTAAGTTAGTAAAAGATTTAGAACCTAATAAATCATCACAACCAAGATACTTCCACGTAGTAGGGGATAGACTGATCTTCAGAACTAATATTGATGATGGTGATATTTGGTCAACTGATGGAACTGAAGAGAATACTAGAATAATATCAAGTGGGAAGAACGAAGTATCAGGAAATAGTTATTATTGGAGTAGTAGCCCTACTCATTATTTTTATTTAGATAGTCTTGATGACAGAATTGAGCTATGGTCAACAGATGGAACAATAGATGGAACTTTTGCACTAAGTAATAAATTGGAAGACACTAGCTTTGATTGGCGAGGGATGGTTTTACTTAATAATATATTATATTTTACTGGTACAAGAAATGGTGGTAATATAGTTTTGTGTGCAACAGACGGTACAATAGAGGGTACAAAAGAAGTCATAGAAATTACTCGTGACATATCTACATACTTTGACTATTTGTCTTTCTCCAATAATAGTAATCAGAATCTTTTTTTTAGCACATATAAAAGTGAAAAGAATAGTCTATGGGTAACCGATGGCACTAATTCTGGAACTAATAGAATCTCTCCTACTGATTTGTATAATATAGTCAGAAGTAAGGAAAGTATTGTTTCAGATAGATTATATTTTACAAGTTTTGATGAATCAAACCGAGAGGATCTGTGGGTTTCTGATGGCACTTCAGGTGGAACACATTTCGTTAAGAATTTAGCTGTTGGAGATGATAGAGCTAGAATAGAATTCACTTCTGAAGTTATAGACGGCAAGGTGCTTTACTATTATAAAGATGAAAAGGGAATAGCTTCAACTTGGCTGACAGATGGCACAGAGGAAGGTACATTTATACTTAATCCGAATCTATCAAATCTAACTCGTATGTTCCATTCTGATAATCAGATCAATAATATTCTATTTTTTACAGAAATTAGTGAGTCTGATTCAGTTAGAATGTGGCAAACAAACATGACAAAAGAGGGGACAAGCATAGTTATGCCATCTGACCAATCTCATAATAATCATGTTTTACCTCACCAATTCTACCAAATAGAATACAATAATTACATCTATTTCTTTGCTAACTATTATGGTAAAGGAGAACAACTCTATCGCATTGCTAATACTATATCTTCAGTAGAAGTATCAGAAGAAGCCGAGTTAGTGACCGTTTACCCAAACCCTGCGAAAGATTATATACAGCTACAGATAGACAAGCCATTGCAACTAAGTATAATTAGTAGTACAGGTGCTAAGGTAAAAGACTTCGGTGTAGTTGATGATGGTAAACTGAACGTAGCAAACCTAACTACAGGCATTTACTTTGTAGTAGATGAGCAAGGAAATAATATAGCTAGATTCGTAAAGGAGTGAGAAAATAATACTCTGATAATCTCGTAAACTAATCTAATCAATCTGAAATTTATACACGGAAAAACTGTGAGAATAATTATACTATTATTTATATTATCTAATTCAATATTTGGACAAATTATTCAGAAACCAGTTGGCTGTTTTGCAGGGACTAACGGTACAAACCCACTTGTCTTAGCTCATAATGATGTTAGAGGAGTCTTACTAATTGAGAAATGGTCAGAAATAGAGAAGATTCAAGGTGAATATGACTTTACAAGTCTAAACTCTAAAATAGAAGCGGTAAAATCAGCAGGACTTAAATATTCTTTAGCTATTGCTGGTGGAGCATTTGGAAGTCCCAGCTGGCTGATTGATTCTCTTAATGTCACTTATCAAGATTTTGACTATCAAGGCAAGAGTTGGAGATTACCTCTTTGGTGGGATCCAACTTGTGACCAAAAATTAACCAGTTTGATAAATGAGTTAGGAGTAGAATATGGGTCTGATTCTGAATTATCACATATTTATGTGACCCAAATGACAGTTAATGGAATTGAAGGACATTTGAATGGAGTGGACATTCCAACATTAAAGAATAATGGATTTAGTAATCAGATATGGATAAATGCAGCAAAGAAAACAGTGCTTGACTTTATGAATGCGTTTCCCGATAAACCCATTGTTTTCGAAATACATGAAATTGACAGGAATATAACTATACCAGTTTCAATAATTACAGATTTGACGAATGACCCAAATCTATGTAGCCGATTCGGTTTAGGGATGTGGTGGATATCAGGTAAAACAACTTATCAGAGTGATTTAATTGATTTTATATCAGAGTATGAAGGGGATAAATACGCTCAAATAATTGGTAGATCTGATCAAATAGAAAGATTTGAAGATGATGATCATAGCAATGTTTTTGCTCAAGCTAAAAGCCTAGGCATAAGGTATATTGAACCTTGGCCGTATGAATTCCAACATAATACTTATGACAATCTAATGGCTGATTTCAATGAATGGGCAGATAATAATTTCCAATCAAGTGATACTTGCTTAGTTACTAGTTCAGTAAATGAAATTTCTGATAAAAACGAAGTACTAAATGTGCATCCTAACCCTGCGAAAGATTATATACAGCTACAGATAGACAAGCCATTGCAACTAAGTATAATTAATATTACAGGTGCTAAGGTAAAAGACTACAGCATAGTCGCGGACGGCAAGCTGAACGTAGCAAATCTAAACAAAGGAATTTACTTTGTAGTAGATGAGCAAGGAAATAATATAGCTAGATTCGTAAAGGAGTAATTAGAATTATTTTTGTTTTGTATTTCTTAATTATCGAGTAAGTTTACACTCTTGATTCCCTGTATATTCAGTATTTTTAGGAATATATTGTTAACGTCGTCATCCTCTTTTACCTTAAGTGTAAATACTCCTTCAAAGTCTTCTTCTTGAGCACTTATATGTAGTTCGTGCATACTGTTTTTACCGATTGCTTCTGTTATTTGTTTGAGCATACCTTCTCTATCTTCACCAACTATTTTCATTTTAATAAATGAATGGATGTCTTTTCTATCGGCAATTTCAACAAATGGATTATCTTTGAAATAATGGAATAGAGATATAACCGCCTTGAAAGTAACAACATATTGTTGCCATTTTGGTTCTGGGGTTACACTGTCAGAAGTAATTATTTCTACTTGATCCCCATATTGTAGTTCATAGTTTAGCTCTTTGATAACTCCATTTATTTTGGCTGAAATACAGTGCATACCGTCTTCATAGGACTTAGCAAAGGCAAAGTCTAAAACAGATGATCCATCTGGTAAAGAAACAGGGTCACCTTTTTTATTATATACAACTACATCTACATCGAATAGATTAACTTTTATCGAATTCCAAATTATTTGGATTGCATTGTCCGGATATTCTTCAATCATCTCTTGCATCCACTCGCCCCACTCTTCGGTATCTTCACGCGTTATATTGAGGGCTTTTCTTTTGTTTTTGAGTGAAAACTTTGAAGCAAACCCATCTTCAGCAATAGTCTCCATCTCTTGTGTTCTGATGGAAAGTTCTATTTTTTTACCATCTGGACCAATTATTTCAGTATGGAGTGATTTGTACCAATCAAATTTTGGCTTTGATATATAATCTAAGAATTTGATTGAGTCGAACGTATTGGCTATTATACCATGAGCTCTGTAGCAATCCGATTTTTCGTTTGTATTTATAATCAGGTTAATTGAATAGAAATTATCTATATCTGAAAGTGATTTTCCCTCTTGTATCATATTGAATATCTCATATTCGTGCTTATGATATATAGTTAGAGTGTGGTCAATTTCGTGTTCGTTTAGACTAGTTTCTATAGTGCCAAGGAAAGAAGTTATATATCCTAAAAATTCTTTTCTTTTTTCACTCAGCCTTTCTTTTAAGTCCTCGTAGGCCTCTCTGTCAAGGTAATAGAAGGATAAATTTTCTAACTCGATTTTAATTTTAAGTAAGCCTAATCTATGAGCTAACATAGTATAAAAGTTAAGCGTTTCTTCGGCTATGTATTTTTGTTTATTTGGCGAAAGATAGTGTAATGTTCTTACATTGTGTAACCTATCAGCTAATTTTATTAGGACCACTCTTATATCTCTTACCAATGCCAGAAATAGCTTCCTATACGATGCAGCTTTATTCTCAGTTTGGCTAACTTCTTTATGGCTAATTTTAGTTACACCATCAACCATACGAGCTACTTCACTATTGAAAGTCTCGTTTATACTTTCCCAGGTTACACTATCAACGTCTTCCATAGTATCATGTAGCAAACAAGCAGCTACCGTTTGAGAATCATAAATTGGGAACTCTTCTAGCAATACTATTGATACATTAAGCGGATGAGTATAGAAAGGTTTGCCTGATTTACGTACCATTCCTTTGTGATTATCATAACAATACCAAAACGCTTTTGTTATTAAATCCTCATCGTAATCTTGTAGATATTCCTCTGCCTTTTGTAATAAATAACTTAGGTCAAACTTAGGGTCAATACCAAAAGGACTATCCTCTTCGTATTCTGGCTGGAACATAAATATGTTTTCGGTGTCTATCAATTTTTTATATTACTTTTTTCTTTAAATTACACAATTATTATAATATTCTGAAAATAAAATATGCACAGACGAAATTTATTAAAAATAACGGCACTTTCATCAGTACTTTTACTGAAAGGGAGTTCAAATCTTATATCTCAGACGAATATACTTTCAAATATTAAACCAAAAAGCCTAAAAAAAGGAGATAAAGTTGCCCTAGTTTCACCAGCTTCTAATGTAACTGATTTAATGGATGTTTACCGTGCTCAGGAAATATGCGATAATCTTGGGTTAAGTACTATATTACCAAAGAGCATAGTGAAAACAGCTTCTGGTTACAAAACTAGGTCTGCCGAAGAAAGAATAGATGAACTCCATAAGGCATTCGCAGATAAGTCTATAAAAGGTATTTTTTGTATTCGTGGTGGGTTTGGCTCTGCTGAGCTATTAGACAAATTAGACTATGATTTGATAAAACGGAACCCTAAGATTATTTGTGGGTATAGTGATATAACTGCACTGTTGACTGGAATAAATAAAAAAACGGGTTTAGTTACGTTTCATTCGCCTGTACTATTGTCCAACTTTGATGAGCTAACTTTCGACTCATTTAAAAAAATATTGTTCGAAAATTCAGCTTATGGTGAAATCAAGAACCCAAATTCTGAAAAGATCAGAGAAAATCATCCAACAATATCTATTAACGAAGGTAAAGCAACAGGCGAGTTAATAGGTGGTAATCTTTCTTTGATTACATCTCTTATTGGGACTCCTTATCAAATAGATACAGATGGTAAAATACTATTTATTGAAGATGTAGGTGAAGCTCCTTATAAGCTAGAACGAATGTTAACTCAGATGCGAATGGCAGGTATGCTAGACAAACTTAAGGGAGTAGTAATAGGTAAATGTGATGATTGTTCTGCTGGAAACTCACAGTCGAGTTGGGACAGAAGTGAGTTAGAAGTGTATAATTATATTTTTGCAAGTATGGATTATCCTGTATTCTATGGTTTGTTGATTGGGCATACATCTACTCAATTCACAATACCTATAGGGATTAAAGCTGAGTTGGATAGTGAAAACGGAAGTCTGAATATACTTGAAAGTGCGGTTATCTAATACCTAAATAAGCTTTTAAAACGATTTTAGTTTGAAGGTTTTGCCAATTATTGTTTGTAACGTAACTATTAGTTGTGTAATTAGTTAAAAAACTAATCTCACCATATCGCTCTATCCCAAAATCAATGTCATAGCTAGCACCAATACTAACTCCTAGTATAAATTTCGAAACTTCGCCAATTCTACCATTAGCTAATTCTTTCTCGAAAGTACCATCTGAGAAAGGTATGTTTTTGGGTGAAACTACTAGATTTTTATGCGATTCACTTGTACTGATATTAAAATTCAAATCTATCCCTGCTTTTAAATTGAGTTTATCATAGATTCTTTTTTTAACTGCCATATCAAGCGAAATAAATCCAAGTGAGATATCACTCTCATAAGCAGTAGTCCAGTTGAATCCTGGCAAATCTGGATCAGTTTTTTTTACCACAGATGTCTCTGTTATAAAATTAGAATTGACTCTAGTATAAAGTACAGAAGCTGAAAAAGCTAAATCGTGTTCATACCAAAATTCGCCAGCTAGTCCAAATTGTACTCCTAAGCCATCACCTTCTTCGTAATTACAACATACTATATCACTCTCTAAGAAAGGGAAATTGCCGGTATGATAACCATAAGACAAACTACCAACTGCACCAATGTATTTATCAGTAATCTCATAAGGATGACGAGAACTAACTTGCCAATCGAATCCTTGAGATAACAAGAATGATGGAAATAAAAATATAGATATGAGAATTAATCTTTTCATCTGTTAATGATTATTGACTTGTTAGTTATTACTCTATCTTTAACTAATAATATATTATATACTCCATTTGCTAGGCCTGAAAAATCTAATTCTATCTCATTAGTACCTTGACTAAGAAGAGTATTTATATTTCTTAATTCTATTTCACCTAAAGTATTTATTACTTGTAGATCTACTGTCATATCCACTGGAGTGTACACACTAATAGTAGAACTAGAGTAAATAGGGTTCGGCGAAACATAAGCTATATCAACACCTTGTCCATCATACAGTTTGAAATCTAAACCACAAACAGAATCAATTTCATATATACCTCTGTGTGGCTTTATATCAAATAGTTTATCACAATTCCTATTGCTGAATTTAGAATCCGTGAAATCAATACTGGTGTATTTGGCATTCCCTAAGAATGTCGCAAATTTAAGAATAACAAGTGTATCGGACTCTAAAAAATTCTCTTCCGATTGTCTTTTTAGATTTACTTCTAGATTTCCATCTTGGTTAAGACTAAATCTAGTATCTATAGAAGCGGCAGAACTAGCTGTATTCATGTGAATAGGCTCTATGAATTGAAGCAAAGTCCTGTTGTAACGAAGTATATCTGTATAACTATTTGCGTTAATTATCTTCTCTTTTTCTACGATAATAGGCATAAGCACTTCAGTCCCAGGTATAGAATTAACTGAGTCTATTCTCAAAACAATGTCGGCTTTCGGTACACCACTTCCTACTAATTTCACATAACTAGTATCAAAAGGTGTTTTAGCATTTGTTATTACAAGTAGATTATTTGTATGATTACCAGGCAAACTCGGTTCATAAGAAATAGTAACAATTGACGTATCTAGTGGGGCCAATTCACTTTTTAAATATTGTACAGAATAATTAACTAAATCCTGAGGTATAATATTAAATATGCTGAGTGTCTCATTACCAATGTTTTTTATTTGTAGCGTTTGCGAAACGAAACTATTACAATTCAAATCGGTTGATATAGTAACAGAGCCATAATCAATAGAATCCTTGTTTAGTAATATTATTGGCTGACGTACTGAACCACTGAAATTTACTTCAAATATAGAATTTACTTTTTGTGCACCTGCTATACGGCGTTCCATTAGGTCACTTTCAAAAATATATTTGAAGTTGATATCTCCGCCACTACCAGCTACAAATTCAATATCAATTGTGTCTGCTTGAGTTTCGTATAAGTGCTTATTGTTTTCAATTCCATCGAGTAAAGCGATAATATCATTTCTACTATTAGTAAAACTCTCTTTTTTATGACCAATTGGGAAATTACCATCGTTCTGAACTACAAATGATACTACTTCTTTATCACCAGGTCTTAGGTTTCCTAAATTGATAGAGTATTTATTATTGGAAAAAGTCAAGTTATGACCAGATAATACGCTTATAACATTTATCTTTTGATTAACTCCTACGCCTGATATTCTAGTTTGAACTGAATCAATTACATCAGTGTTCCCTTCAGATTCGAGTGGGTAAAAATATAACTTATAAGTAGCTTCATCTAGTTTTGTATCCAACGGTCTATAGTTGAAATTCCACTCAACGGCTTCTCTGTCGGGAGCTAATATAATATCATTACCTAATCTTTGAGGTGTGATCTCAGTACCAGTAATTACTGAGCTTATCAATTTGTATTCGTCATCAAATATACGCTGAGGGGTTGTCCATACATTCCTCACAAACCACTTTTTAGATATTTCGAACTGACTACCTATATAAACTGAGTCGAAATTAATACTCTCTTCGTAAGCACCTACAAATTTATCTGTTTTTCGGGCAATAATAGTAAAAGTATCTTGGACGACCATCTTGTTGTCATCGTCAAGCAGACCACAAACATAGATACACTTGTTTACATTCTCAATTTCATTGATTACATTAGGGAATAAGTACTGTACAAATACATTGTTCACCCTATTGTTAGGGTCAGTTACAATAGGGAAGGAATTATTATCATCGATAAACTGTCTGAAAGTTTGATCACCAGTGCCATCTATAGCAAAAATAGCAGATGTTAAATCTTGGTTGGTTATTCGTAGTCGTTTATCCGAGTCATTATTTATAATAAAATTAGCTAACAATGGTCTCAGCTCGGTTCCAGATTTATAAGTGATACCTAGATCAACAGTATCAGTCAGAGACTTTTCTGGTCTAATTGTAGGTTCTGCCTCCAAAATGTAACTTTGAGACAAAAAAACAGTTAATATAAATAGAATAATTGATTTGATAATAATTCAATTCGATTTGTAAGTAATACTCTATCAATAACGATTAAATACAGACTAATTTTAAAAAAAATACGTTATGAGATAGAATTATTTTATTAATTTAGTAAATATAACTGAACAAAAAGAGGTAAATGATGAAAAAATTTATTCTAAGTGTGCTTTCCGCCTTAATGATTGCATCTGTAGCTTACGCACAACCAAAATTAGAAATAGTTGGTGGTAACAGCTATGATTGGGGTAAAGTAGGCCCAAAAGATAGCCCACTAAAGACTAAAGTTAAGCTTAAGAATGTGGGAAATGAGCAACTTATTATTACTAATGTAAAACCATCTTGTGGTTGTACTACAGCTCCACTTGATAAAGATAAATTAGCTCCTGGTGAAGTAGCTACTATTGATGTATCATTCAATGTGGGTAGTAGAGCTGGAGTTAACTCTAAAACTATAAGAATTTCATCAAATGACCCGAATAGTAGCACTACTATTTTTAGACTTTCTGCTGATGTACAAAAAGAAATTACATTAACACCAGCATATTTTGCATTCAACCAGATGGAAGTTGGGAAAGAAGAATCTTCTAAAATTACAATCAAAAATACTGGCAAGAAAACTTTGACTCTTAGTAATATAACTAAAAGTCCTGCTGATTTGAGATTAAATATTAGCGGCAATAAATCATTAAAACCAGGTGAATCATTTGATCTAGTTGCTAAGGTTACTCCAACTGCACCAGGTTATATGAACTGCTGGGTGAAAATAAAAACTAATTCTGTTGATGAACCTGAAATATCTATTTCTGGCTATGGCTCTGTGAAAGAATCTCCTATATTCAACAACAAATAAGTTAAGAATAAGAATTGATATAAGCCGGCTGTGAAGTCGGCTTTTTTATTATCTAGTAATCATTAATTATGATAAGAAAAGATGTAGTGGTAATAGGGGCCGGAGCCGCAGGCCTGCAATGCGGAATAGAGTCTGCGAAAGCTGGTAGAAATACAATAGTATTGGAACACAACCGAATGATTGGTACGAAAATACTTATCTCCGGAGGTGGGAGGTGCAACTTCACTAATATAAATGCTGGTCCTTCTAATTACACTTCTTCTAATCCTCATTTTCATAAATCTGCCTTATCACGATACACTCCTAACGATTTCATAGATCTGGTAGAGCAATATAAGATTGATTATTACGAAAAGACTTTGGGGCAATTATTCTGCAAAAATTCATCTCGTGAAATAGTAGCTTTACTCCAATCAGAAGCAGATAAATATGGTTTAGAAATACAAACTAGCACTAAGGTCGGAGAGATAAAAAAAGCAGATGATGGCAGGTATTTCGTACTAACTAATCAGGGTGATTATAGTTGTGAGTCGTTAGTAATTGCAACTGGGGGATTGTCATTTCCTAGCCGTGGTGCGACAGATTTTTCTTACAGAGTTGCAAAACAATTCGGCTTAAAATTAAATCCTCCTAGGCCGGGATTAGTACCATTAGTATTAGATTATAATAAGAACCTTGACTATAAATCCTTACGTGGGATTTCATTCAATGCAGAAGTATATACAGACGATATAAGTTTCAAAGAAGCTGTACTATTTACTCATAAAGGGATGAGTGGCCCTGCGATATTGCAAATATCGAATTACCTGAATGGCAGTAAAGAATTCCATATTCGGCTAGAACCAGATTTAGATTTACAAGCTTTTTTCATTAAAGAAAGACGCTCTGGTGTACTAGTAAAGAATCTACTTTCAGAGCACTTATCTTCCAGATTTGCTACCGAATGGGCGACTTATCACGGTTTCGATTGCTCACCAAAACAGTTAGATGACCCTCAGTTCGAGCGACTATTGGGCTTGCTAGATAAATGGACAATAGCAATAACTGGTGACGAAGGATACAGCAAAGCAGAGATTACGCTTGGAGGAGTCCACCCAGATGAACTCTCATCAAAAACTATGGAAACTAGAAAACACAAAGGTCTATACATAATCGGTGAAGCAGTAGATGTGAATGGTTGGCTTGGTGGCTATAACTTCGCATGGGCTTGGGCTTCTGGCTGGGCAGCTGGGCAGTTTGTGTAAAAAAAATTTAGATTCCCCTCTTTAAGCCCAGCGAAAGAGGGGTGGATCAGGCCAACGGCGTGAGACGGGGTGTTTATAATAGAATAAAGACAGTAGTAAAATGCAACATTTGTATTGCCCAAGATTTTAACCAACAGAGGTGGACAAATTACGTTGCCTGAGGTTCTCGTTGGCGAGTAATATATATAAAATACTTACACTTCGAGTGCCTCAATGAACGCATTTTATTTATCCTCCTCAGTCAGAACAAGTTCTGACAGCTCCTCCAGAGGAGCACAATCCGAGGATAATTCTAAACGATTCTATAATTTCACTTGAGCTTCTACTTTCTGTTTTTTTGCTGCTTGCTTCATCAGAAACCTTTTCATGAAGTATCCCCAACCAAGCCCTGCCATTAACCATAAAGGAATATCTATTATTAAGGTTTGCCCAGTTACGTCCTCACCTCTCAGCAATGGTGCGGCAAAAGTCATTGTAATAAGCATCCCAATACCCCAGATTAACCCAACTATTATCCATCCATTCTTTTCAAATTTCATTTTCTTTGTTCCTATTGTGTTTTTCAATCCCAAAATACTGTAATCAAGATATTATAACAAATCATTTACTTTGATAACTCCATGTGTAGAATCGGGAATGGTTTACCAGATGAGTCTAGTTCTGACCTACTAGTAGTAACAAATCCACATTTTTCGTAAAAGCCAACGGCTTGAGGGTTGTCTTCGTTAACATCTACTTTCCTTACATTCTGCTCGGCAATTGCAAATTCTAATAATGCCTTACCGATTCCTTTACCAAAGTAAATCGGGTGTACAAATAGCATTTCTAGTTTACCCACTGCTACACCAGAAAAAGCGATAATTCTATTTTCACTATCTCTAATACACTTGAGCTCTACCGCTTTCAGATATTCATTCAGAATCAGTGGTTTGAAGTATTGTATATCTTCTTCAGTTAGAAAGTGATGAGTGGCCCGTACAGATGCCTCCCACACATCGATTACTTCTTCGTATTCAGAATCAGCGATATTGCTTATTTCGTATTGCATATTTAGTTTGTTATTCAAATTTTACTTAATCCACTACGCAATTTATTAGAAAATGTCTTAAAAAGTGCATTTTGCTTATCAAACTAAGCAGTTTTTATAATATTTTGCGAAGTGGACTAAGCAAAGACATTGTATTTAATGATATCCCTTTTATTTATCAGTGGTTAGGTGGAGGTGATTTTGGTGGAAATAACCTTGGGAAGGCATCTTCATAAAACTCTCTAAAGAATAGTTTTTTTTCAACAGAGGGGTTCTTTGTCAATTCGACATCATGGTATAAATTCATTAAATAATAGAAAAGAATTCTCAACTCAATCGGTTCTTTATAATATCCATAAGCCTTTGATTCAATTGAATTATCTTCAAACTGGATTTTAACTCCACATGTCTGGTCGTGTCCCCAATGAGCATAATACCGTTCTTCAAGAGAGTCTAAATTTAGTTGATTTACCTTTTGAAGTATATTATTATAGTCGCTAAGTTGAATTTTACCGGAGTGAAAACCGTCATATAAAGTATTTTGAATTCCATTAAAAATAAAATTACCATATTTATCTATTTCTAAATAGAAAGCTGTACAATCGTAGTAACATAATCCCCTAAAGAAAGCTAAATTCTTAAATTTAAAATTATTCCTTTTTTTTAATTTTTTAAGTCTGACCTTGTTTGATTTCGTAAATATTTTATAATTATCTAGTTTTCCAATAGAGTCAGCAATGGAAGATATGACTAAGGTATCTGAGTTCAGTTTTAAAATTTTAAAACTAGACTCTTTTATTCTTTTTTCATATCCTCTTTTCTCACAGATTATAAATGTATCATTTAGTAACGCATACTTTGCTTTTTCACCATAAGGAATCGAGTTTAAACAGCTTGAATCTTCAAATGAAAAAACTAATCTTTTCTCACTCCAACCATCATGATAATACTTTGAAACCCAATCTCCTTTGAGCTTATCATGCAAAGAATCAGGTTCTGAACAAGAACTAATTAAAAATGCTGAAAGTAATAATCCTAATATGGATCCAATATAAGAAAAACAATCCCTCACTTCCCTTTCCATATCACATCATCGACACCAGTCAGATGGTTTACATAGCGTGCAGCTGCGAAGAAGTAATCAGATAATCGGTTAAGATATTTTATTACATTTGTGTTTATTTCTTCAGCATTAGCTAGTTCTACTGTTAATCGCTCAGCTCGGCGGCAAACTGTTCGGGCATTGTGCAAGTAAGCTGCTGAGTGATGACCACCTGGTAGAATGAAGTTTTTCAGCGGCTCTAGGTCGTCGTCGTATCTGTCTATTGCTTCTTCTAGGCGAGTTATTTCGGTTTCGCTGGTTCGCTCTATTGCCTGCGATTTTATGAATTTGTCTATCGGAGTAGCTAAGTCAGCTCCAACAGTAAAGAGAATATTCATAATATGTTTCAATTCCGTTTTCACTGGTTCAGGACATTCGAATGAATACGCTAGCCCAACTACTGTGTTCAGCTCATCTACCGTTCCGTATGCCTCCACTCTGAGTGCAGCTTTGCTAACTCGTTTACCGTTAAAAAGTCCCGTTGTTCCATCGTCGCCAGTTTTAGTATAAATCTTCATTTAATATTAGATGTTTTATTTCGTAAATTTGTTTAATTCTAATCACAAAATAAGAAAATTTGAAATTGAGCAAAGATATAAGTCTAATATTTGTAGGTGACGTAGTCGGTGAAATCGGCTTGAATAACCTAATAGCACAACTTCCAGCTATAAAAGAAAAGCACTCTGCTAATGCAATAATTGTAAACGGCGAGAACGTATGGGAAGGAAAAGGCATAAACGAAGAAGAAGCTAATAAGCTATTCGATGCCGGAGTACATGCAATTACTACAGGTAACCATATTTGGGAAAACTGGAAATCACGTCCTTTGCTTGGCAAAGATCGTCGTGTTATCCGACCTATGAACTACCCTGCTGGTAATGCAGGTTATGGATTTACTACTTTCACTGCTGAAAATGGTGTAAAAGTCGGTGTACTTCAGTTGCAAGGTAGAACATTTATGTCAACTATTGACTGTCCTTTCAACTCTGCTGATTTTGCCATTGACAAAATGAAATCTGATACGAATATCACAATTGTTGATTTCCACGCTGAAGCTACTGCTGAGAAAATCTCTATGGGTTGGTATCTTGATGGTAAAGTAAGTGCTGTATTAGGAACTCACACTCACGTACAGACTGCTGATGCTCAGATATTACCGCACGGTACTGGCTATATAACAGACGTGGGGATGACAGGCCCTTATGACAGTGTATTGGGTATGCGCAAAGATATAGCTATCAAGCGCTTCCAATTGCAAACGGCACACAAATTCCAAGTTGCAGAAAATGATTTGAAAGTAGCTTATGTTCATTTGAATATAGATGGTGAAACAGGTCAAACTATGAGTATAATGGCTCACACAACTCCTAAATTTGAAAATCAGGTATTATGAGAGAATATAATATTGCAATAGTAGGTGCTAGTGGATTAGTAGGTCGCAAAATGCTGACAGTTCTCCACGAACGCCAATTGCCAATCAAAGAATTATCGCTTTTCGCATCAGCTAGATCTGCTGGTCAAAAGCTAGTTTACAATGGCAAAGAGATAACTATTCAAGAGCTAACTGAAGATTCATTTGAAGGTATTGATATAGCTCTATTTTCAGCAGGTGGCGATACTAGTAAAAAATATGCTCCTTTAGCGGCAGCTGCAGGATGTATAGTTATAGACAATAGTAGCGCTTGGAGAATGGACGAAAACACTCCCCTAGTGGTACCCGAAGTAAATCCTGAAGCTCTGAAAGAGCACAAAGGTATAATAGCAAATCCGAATTGCTCTACAATCCAGCTGATGTTACCTCTAAAAGCTATACACGAGAACTATGGACTAAAGAGAGTTATATGTTCTACATATCAGTCTATAACTGGTGCTGGTCAAAAAGGACTAGATAAGCTAGAAAATGAACTAGTAGGTAATTATAGCGATGAAAAACCAATAGCTTTCAACACTCTATTCCATCCATTCGAAAGCAATGGTTTTACGAATGAAGAAAATAAGATGATAAAAGAAAGCCGTAAAATCTTAGGTTTACCAAAGTTGAATATAGCAGTAACTTGTGTTAGATTGCCTATAGTCGGTGGTCATGCTGAGTCGGTTAATTTCGAGACAGAAAGAGATTTCTCCATCGATCATCTTCGTGGGTTATTAATGACTTCGAAGAATATGGTTGTTCTTGATAATTGGAAAGAAGGGGATTACCCAACTCCACAAGAAACTAACGATAAAGACCCTGTCTTCGTAGGGCGACTACGCAAAGACCCGTCAGCACCGAACTCTGCATATATGTGGGTAGTAGCTGATAATCTTCGTAAAGGTGCTGCAACGAATGCAGTTCAGATAGCTGAGAAGTTGATAGAAATGGATTTGGTAAAGGCGAATTAAACCGAAAAATTGAATTTGATATATTTATAAGACGCATTGCAAAATGCGTCTTTTTTTTTGGCTGTTTTGTCTGAAGTGATAGCAAGATGTATCTATTATTATAGTATTAAATAGAATATTTCTCACTCCTTCACGAATTTAGCAATGTTTTTGCCTAGCTCATCTACTACAAAGTACACCCCTGTAGATAGCCCTGCTACGTTGAGCATTCCGTCAGCTACCATGCCGTATTCTCTTACTTTTGTACCTGTGCTATTTACTATACTGAGCATCATGGGCTTGTCTAGCTCTAGCTGTATGTAGTCCTTCGCTGGGTTAGGGTAGAGGGTCATAAGTTCTGGTTGCTCGTTTTCTTCTACAGATGTTATAGCGTTAGGTATGCGGTAGAGTTGTTGGCCTTTACCATAATAATCTGCGAAGAAGTAGATGTGGTTGTTGTATTCTATTTGGTAGAACTGGTGGGGGCGAACATGATTATTATTGGATTGATTTTTAGGCATAATAATGCTTGTACCTAATTTTGTCATATTTGTTTGCCACATTCTGACTGAATCAGCCTCACTAATTTCTGTAAAAAAAAGAATATTATTGTACTGATTATCTGAGTGGTACATCCGAGTTAGATTTGTCAGATTCGGATTAAGTATAGATGTACCTTCCTCTGTGCCATCTGTCACCCAAGTAGATGCAACTCCCGTTTCATCTTTATAAAAGTACAATAACTTATCATCAATTATTTCAGATGTGAATTCAAATCTTGATTTGTCATTTCCTTCAACTAATTTATTTACAAAATGTGTTCCAAGGGAAGTTCCATCTGAAACCCATAAATCCTCACGGTAAGATTCAGTGCGACTAGTAAAATACAATTTATCAGTAGTAGGACTTTCTTTAAACCGTAGTACATTAACAAACTCAGGTGGAGAAATATCAATAGTACCTGACTCAGTTCCGTCTGTTACCCATAGACTATTTTTACTGTCGACATACATTTCAAAAAACAGCACCTGATTTAGACTATTATAAAAAGAAAAAAAACGAATGTATGGATATTGTTCCTGAGGAAACATTTTTACTTGTTTCGTCCCTAAAACAGTTCCATCTGATACGCAAAGTATTAAATTATTATCATTTTGAAGGCCATAGAAGTATAAGTAATCCCCAATAAAAATTATATCCCTTTGCTCAATTACTAATCCCTCGAATTTATTACTCAGTGATAAAGTTCCTTCTTTTGTTCCATCTGTTGAAAATAGTTCAACTTTGCCATCAATACTATCTAGAAAAAAGCAGTGGGATGAATTACAACCCCAATAACTGAACGAATTATGCTTTTCCATATTCCCACTCGAGACTCTAAAAGTATTTTCTTCTGTTCCATCTGTTGACCAAATATCATTATTGCCATCAGAAGTTCTAAATATAAGTTTATCTCCAACAATATGAAAATTAGATGGGTTCGAAGAGCCTCCTTTATTTATATCTTTTACAAGTTTAGTTCCACTCTCAGTGCCATCAGTTTTCCAAAGCTCTATGTCCGTAAATCCGATTTCAGAAGCAGTGAAATAATACTCACCATTTAATATATTTTTACCTTTTTCCTTTGGTCTTAATACATTAGCATTATTAATTCGAGGATTAAAATATTTGATTAGTCTAGTTCCTTTCTCTGAACCATCAGTTTTCCAAAGACCGTACCCTTTATCATCATAGGCATAAAATAACAATATATCTTCAAGCCCATTACTAACAACAAATGGATTCGAATCACCATTTATATTAATATCTTTGACCATACGTAAACTGTTTTGTTCGTCGTCGAACACCCAAAGTTCCAAACCGTGAATTCCATCATCGGCTATAGTGTATACTAATCCGTTATGTTCAATAAAATTAAAAGTAGAATCACGGTAAGTAATACCTACATTACTATGCAGTTCCGGCTCTATCACATTAGTCTGGGATAACAAACCGAATGGGATTAACATTAAGAGTGTAAATAAAAGGTTTTTCATAGGTTTTAGCTTTGGTTTAGATAACTAACAATTACAATATAAGAATATTTAAGCTAAGTTGAATATCTTACTTTAGAATTATTCCGAATATTTACTCTCCTACCAATTCTTCTAATCTACTAGAGACATTTTCATAGCTGTCAGCTCCACGTGCAATGACGTTTATAGTATTATCTTTTATAACAAAAACAGTCGGAAAACCAGTAACACCTAATCGCGATGATAACTCGAAATCGTGATTCATTGCACCTTCTACTTGTTCACTATTAGAAATTGTTAGTATATCTGCTTTGCTTACCCCGAATGTATGACATTTGTCTAATAGTCCTTCCATATTATCTGGATGAACACCATCGATATATAAAGCATTCTGTAGTTCATGGGCAAAGAGAATACTTTGGCTCTCATTAAGACTTTTAAATGCTACTAACAACTTAGATGCAGGTATTGATGTTTGTATAGCAGTTCCTTCAGCGAGTACTTTGTTGACGTATTCATCGCCGAATTTGACACCCATTTTCTGCTCTACTACTTTGTAAGCTTCTTTTATATAAGGAGCCTTCTCACTCAATGGACCTATTCTATCGCCAACTACCATCCCACCAGAGATAACATCGAACTTTATATTATTTTTGTATTTCTCATAGAGCTCAACAATAACAGGTGAGAATCCAAAACACCACCCACACAGAGGGTCGAAAACATATACTACTGTTGTTTTTTCTTGGCTGTTCATAGTTTATTGTTCTTGTATTGATATCTAACAAGTACAATATAAGAATGTTAAAGCTAATTTGGAAATATTCAGGAACTACTGGAGATGAGGTTTTAAAGAAACACCCCGTCCTACTTCGCAGTACACCCCTCTTTCGCTACACTTAAAGAGGGGAATTTAACAGCATTATTTCTTTGCAAACCTTTCTTTGATATTATCTACGGCATAGTAAACGACTGGAACTAGGTAAACAGTTAGTATAAGTGATGACAGTAGTCCACCAATTATAACCCACGCCAACCCATTTTTCCATTCACTTCCTGTACCCTTTGCTAAGGCAATAGGGAGCATACCTATCACCATCGACAGGGTTGTCATTAGTATCGGTCTTAATCTTCCTTTACCGGCTACTATTAGTGCTTTGCTGAAGTGCATACCTTCGTTTTTTAGTTGGTTAGTGAAATCGACTATTAATATTGCATTTTTAGCTACTAAACCCATCAACATAATCAGCCCTAAGAGAGCAAAAAGACTAAGGTGACTCAGTGATAAATTGAGAGCTAGAAATGCTCCAATCGCTGCTACGGGGATCGAAAATAGCACTACGAAAGGGTAAATATAGCTATCATACAAAGCCACCATAATCAAATAAATAAGCAAAAATGATACTAACAACACAGAGCCTAGAGCCGAGAAACTATCATTCTGACGTTTGATATCACTACCCCAAGCCATTTGTATGCCTTCTGGTAATGGATTCTTTTTCAAATATGCGACAACTTCATCCGCAACAGTTCCTGATGGTCTGCCCAGTGCGTCTGCTGTAAGCGTTACGGCTGGTTGTCTGTCTTTTCGCTCTAGAAGTGAGGGCGAATTATCTTGTACTATAGTTGCGAATTGTGAAACATCTATAGGCATTCCCATTGGGTTGACTATTACTAAGTCTTTTAGGTCGTCGTAATCTTTTCTATTAAAATCATCTAGTGACACTCTGATAGGATACTCGACACCATTTTCTGTTAAATCAGCATCATCGTTTCCAGTAAAAGAATAACGTAAACTCATTCCTACATAAGCTGCATTGAGTCCTAGCCGTTGCATCTTGTCAGAGTTTGGTACTACTTTATATTCTTGCGCTCCTTCTTCTACTGATAGCTGTACATTGTCCGATCCAGGTATCTCTTCGATAGTATTTCGCAGGCTTTTAGCCGCTGCCATTACATCATTTACATTTGAACCACTGAGTGTAATTTCTATAGGGGAAGTCCTCGGTACTAAACCCAGACCCATCATAGAGTAATTAACTTCGGGAAAGACCTCTTGTAATTTCGGACGTATATACTTCATGAAATCTTCAGTAGAGATGTTGTTTCTCTCTTCTTTAGATTTTAACTGTATTGTCAGTTCCGTCTTGTTCGAAGAGCCGACACCCAAACTCCCAAGGCCAGTACCAGCCCCACCAACATTGCTAAATACCGACTTTACTTCTGGCTGTTGGAGTATATATTCTTCTATCTTTTTCGATTGAATATTATTCTGTTTCAAAGGAATAGATTTATCGTATTCCAATGTCATTTTGAATTTCCCTTGGTCTCCCGTAGCTATTAGTTCACTACCGATTATCCCTTGTGTCATCATAGCACCTGTACCTACGAAAAGTAGTATGACGAATGCACCGAATAGTAGCTTATGTTTCAGCACCCATTCTAATTGGCGGCCATACCACTCAGTGAAAGTATCTAGCTGCACTTCAAACCAAAGTAGGAATCTATTGAATGGATTAGTTGGTTGCAAATCTTCGGATTTACCTATACGAGAGGCAAGCCACGGAGTAAGTGTAAACCCTACTAATAAACTAGTCAGAGTAGATGTAACTACTACTACCGAGAATTGCTTTAACATATCTGCTACGAACACTTGTAAGAACAGTATCGGTACAAATACCACAACGTCAACTAAGGTAATAGATAGTGCCGAGAAACCGATTTCCATACGACCATCGAGAGCAGCAACACGCTTTTCTTTTTTCATATCCAAGTGTCGCTGTATATTCTCGAGTACCACAGTAGCATCATCGACCAGAATACCGATGATTAGCGACATGGCGAGCAGAGTCATTAGGTTCAGAGTATAGCCCAATAGCCACATAACCGCGAAAGCCGTAACCAACGATGTAGGAATAGCAATAAGTACAATTAATGAATTACGAAGACTCCGCAAAAATAGTAACATCACCAAAGATACTAGTAAGACAGCTAGAATCAAATCTACCACTACGGAGTTTACAGCTTCTATCGTATTGTCAGTACTATTATCTGTGATTGTGAAGTCGATACCAGATTCTTTGTTTTTCTGTTCTATCTCTTCGAATTTTTCTTCGATTAATCCAGACACATCAACGGCGTTTGCGTCTCCTTGTTTTTTAATAAGCAAGCCGATACCATTTTTTCCGTTATATCTACTTATAGAAGTTGGTTCTTTTATACCATCAACCACATTAGCGACATCACGGACGTATATGGGGCTACCTGGCATCGGCATTGCTATTTGTACGTTCTTAATAGCTTCAATATTCTCAAATTTCCCAGTCAATCTTACAGAGCTACTTACCTCGTCCGATTCGACTTTACCTGCAGGTAAATCTAGTCCAGATCTTTTTATCGCTTCTACAATTTGCAGTAAAGAGACTTTATTTAGCTGCATTTTAGCTCTATCTACTTTGACTTGTATTTCTCTTTCTTCACCACCAAGTATTGTTATTTCAGCAACACCTTTCAGCTGTTGTAATTGTGGTAAATAGTCATCTTTTAATCTTTGGTAAAACTCCGTAGCAGGGAGATTACTGACAGCACTAACAGAGATAATAGGCAAGTCATTAGGAGAAACACTACTCATCTCAGGACTATATACTTCGTCTGGCAAGTCTTTGCTGACATTATCAATATACCGCTGTGCATCTTGCATAGTCTTATTTACATCCGTACCATATTTCAGATTTGCGATAACAACTGATGCATTTGGTAGCGATTTAGTTACTATAAAATCGACACCTTCTAAATTAGAAAGTGCGTCTTCCACAGTTTTAGAAACGGAGCTTTCTACTTCTTCGGGTGATGCACCCGGATAGACAGTTTTGATAACCACTACTGGCTGATTGAAATCGGGCATTAGCTCATAGCTAAGGTTAGTAAAACCTATATAGCCTAATAAAACAAGCACACTAAATAGAACTATTATCAGCGAAGGTCTATTAATCGATATTTCTGTAATATTCATAATGGTTCCTATTTACTTACGCTTACATTAGCATTATCAAATAGGTTTATAAACCCACTAGTTACTATAGTATCGCCAATACTCAACCCATCGGAGACTACTACTTTTTCTCCTATTCTTTCGGTTATTGTTATCTTTTTCAGCTTTGCCTTTCCATTTTCAACAACATAAACTTGTGGGTTTGTGCTCGAGCCGATTAAGCTCTTTGTGTCTATGTATATCTCATAAGATTGCGTTTTTCTTTTCGATATAAATTTACCGAACATACCTGCTTTTATTAGATTGTCATTGGTGTTATTCACTTCAAAAATAATTGGGTAATTGTTAGACATATTTCCTTTGCTACCTATCACAGATACTTTCCCCTCTATCTCTAACTCAGGATAAACATCTACGAAAAGCTTATAAGATTTATCTTTCTTGAAAAGGGATAACTGACTTTCTGAGGCATTAACAGTAAATTTCAACTTAGAAATATCAGTGATTTGTAATAGCGGCACACCTAGTGCAGCGAATGCTCCTACTTCTACAAACTTCATGGTTACAATACCATCGAAAGGAGCCCTAATAGTACTCTTGTTAATTTGTTCTTGAATTGTTTTCTGTTGATTTTTGGCTGTTAGCAAACCCAGCTCTACTTTCTCCAGTTTCACGCCTTGTATAGCATCAGCATCACTAAGTATTTTGTATCTTTTTACATCTACTTCCAAACCACTTATCTGTATTTCTACTGCTTCTAGCTGCAATTTCAGAAGTGAATTATCCAATTGTATTAGGGGCTGTCCTTTTCTAACTACATCGCCCTCATCTACAAGTATATTAGCAATTTTACCTTGCACTTCAGTGTTTAGCTTAACTTCTCTATAAGGAAGAAAATTACCAGCCATTTCTACTTCAAAATCAATTGGTTTATTGTCCACTACTTCTATGTTTACTTCTATTGCAGCTGATTTGTCGTATTTATATACCCTATTCTCAGTTATATTTTTATTATTTATTAACTGGAATGCGATTATGGCTACTAATGCAATTGCTGTTATTATATATATTATTTTTTTCATAATTCTTTACTCTTTAATTGAGAGATGTCCTGTCAGTCTTTTGTATTCGAGATCTGATTTTAGAAAATCAATTAAGTTAGATAAATATTCTTGTTGTGATTGTCGTAGTGTATTGTCTGCGAGTAGTATATCTGTGATATTGGCTAAGCCTTGACTATGTTGCAATAGCGTTTGATTGTAAATAGTATTTGCCAATTCTACATTAGTTTTAGAATTTTCTATCTGTTTGAAAGTAGTTTGTCTTATGTTGATAGCGTTTTCTATATCTATCTTATTCTTATCTTTTATTATATCTATTTCTAATTCATTATTCTGAAGTTCAATAGATTTTTGTTCAACTTTCTTTGGAAGTACTGTGCCAGTGAATATTGGTACATTCAGCTTTAGTCCTACAAATCCGATAGGGTAAAAGTTAAGGAAATCATTCGGTTTTTCGTTGTAGCCAAACCCAGTAGTACCGTAGTTTCCGATTAGCATAAGAGAAGGTAATCGCTCATTTTTTAGATTAGTAATTTCCTGTTTGATTAGCTCCACTTTCTTTTCTTTTAACTTTACGTTTATCGGATTTACTTCGTAACTATTATTTGTTTTGCCAATTATTATTTCATCTGATATTTCAATATCTGCATCGTTTTTTCCAATAAGAAACTTCAGCAACTTGAGTGCTTGCAACTGCTGATTATTAAGAGTCTCAATCTTATTTTCTAGTTGATTTAGCTGTAGTTCTATTTTCTTAACATCTACGCCAGTAGCTAGTTGATTATCTTTCAGTAAAGTGACTGTGCTCAATAGTTTCTTACTATTCATCACATTACTATCCAGGAATATTTTTGTACTCTTGATTATTTGTAGATTATAATACAAATTAGAAACTTGATATATTAAGTCTTCTTCGGATTTTTGGTAAAGAAGTTGCTTCATTTCTATACCTTTACCACTAGCTGATATACCACCGAAAATTTGGGAGTTATATAGAGGCATTGTTAGTAATATGTTTGCATTGATATTATGTGGAACACCGAATTGTACTTCCTTGAATTTGCCAGCAGGGCCACCGAATAAACTCATAGGCATAATCTGATATGGCAAGTCGGTAAAGTACTTATATTCAGAATTGAATTCCAATTTTGGAATCAATTTCGCATATACTTCAGACTCTTTCTCTCTGCTGATCTCTATCTCGTTTTTGCTGATTTCTAGACTCTTATTATGTACAATAGCAGAGTCTATGCATTGCTGCAGTGACCATTCCTCTGCCCGTAGCGATGACGAGCCTAAGGCTGAGAATAACAATATTCCAGTAATAGCAAAAAGTTTGTGAATACTTACTAACTTCATAATCAAACGCATTTATTTATTGAACAATCGTTTCTAACCCACCTAAATCCTCCCTTGACAAGGAGGACTTGAATAGTAATATTTATTCCTTCCTCTGCCTTCGGCTCCGCTCAATGACCGCAATTCGACAGGATTAACGACTAAATTTCTTTCCTCCTCAGTCTCTCACTTCGCTCGAGCCAGCTCCTCCCACGCCCAACGCGTGGCAGGCAAAGTAGCACAATTCATAGTAGCTCTACTTCTTATCCATCTCCACTACCCATATACCACGGATTTCGTTCACTCCGTAGCCAGTAGCTTTATCATTCGGATACTTTTCTTTTATCTTATTCTGTGTCAATTTTTCTATATCTTTTTCTGGAGTACCGTGGCACTGCAAACACATAGCGTTAGTCTCTATTGGATAATAACCCACCATTTTACCATCTATTTCACTTACTTTTGAACCAAGTTCTTCTCCTATTGCAATACGTTCGTGTAGTACATTGATGAACACTAATTCATCATTGTTAGCTGCATTACTTGGGTTACGTGGCTTGTCACTCACTCGTTTTATTCTAACATTGTAGTGCTGAGCCATACTATCTGTAAGAGGGTAAGCTCGAGTATTACAAAATTCAACCGCATTTGCTGTGCCTCTGGCTTTGATTGCACCCATTAAGTTTTTACCTAATACAGCTTTTGTTCCCATCGCATATTCCCTACCTAGCTCTTCGTAGTTCATTGACTGGTCTTCTATAGTACTCATAGCCATTTTACCCGCTTTGCCCCATTGCTCAGCTGTCATATCATTTTCAAATATATACTCAGCAATGATTCGAATATCTTCATCAGGTAATGGCATTCGTGGCATAAGCCCGAAATTGCGGATAGCACCTTTCATCTTCGCTTTTGCCTCAGTAGGTTCTTTTAGAAAAGAGCTAATTTCAGCAACAAATTCTTCTTTAGTAATTCCATCACGCATATAGTGCTGACGAATCTTAAAGATTGGAGGTCCTGTTCGTCCTTTGTGATCCATTTCTCTTTCTGGTGAATGACAAGTAAAACAAGTCGTACTTATAATACGCAATGCTTTTCTATTCTCGTCTTTCTTAGTTATGTCCTCACTGTCTTTTGCGTCCGAATTGTCGCATGCTACTACAGAGAATAGTATGACGATTATTGCGATAAGGGATATTATTAAATTCTTTCTCATTTGAAATATTCTGTATAGTTATTAAGTGATTTTTCAATTTCTTCTACTTTGGACAATTTCTCAGCATCGTTGCTAGCTTTATTCATACCTCTTACTAATCCAAGATAAGGCTCTAGCCAATGGTGAAGTTGATTATGTGATTCACCATCCATTGTACAACCCTTTATTAATTCTTTAACATCAGCTTCTAGATTCGTAGTTAACTTTTTATAGTTTTTGCTTTTCTTATATTCTGCAAGTTCATTTTTCATTTCAGCTACCTTATCATTCGTATGTTTGTCAGCTTCCCATTTCTCACCATTATTCAAAGTAATTCCTGTTATTACTTCATGATCATGTCCTTCGTGATCATCGTGTCCGTGACCTTCGTGTCCTTCATCTCCATGATTGTGACCTGAGTGATCATCAGCGTGTTCGTGCATTTCATGAGTTTCTTCGTGCCCACCTTCCTTCGAACAACCAAATAATAGTAACCCAGCTGTTAATAGTCCGATAATATATTTCATTTTTTCAATCCCTTATTGTGTTTAATAAAAATAGTAATTAATAAAATTCCTGTGAATATTGTTCTAAATGTAATTGCTTTGATGGTTTTAGGTTCGTGAATACCACCATTATTTATATAAAACCAAAATGAAATTGATGCTATTAGTAGTATAATAAATGAAGCCGCTAGAAAATACCAATTCCATTTCTTATTTCTAATAAAATCAATTGCAGATATTATATACAAGAAACTACTAATAAAATTCGCCCAAACCACGAACTCTACATAATTACCTTCCATCTCTCTTATTCCGAATAAATCAAAGATAACTGATCCACTTAGCAAAAGAGTCAAGGCACCCAATAGAAGTAAGATTGTTAGAACTATTTTATCTGATATGTTCATAGTGTTATTAGCTTGATAATGTTATTCAATACCCTTTTTCCTTCTGTCTGTATATCAAATTTCATATTAGATATTCGCCATTTGTACATTTGTAATCTGAATGAACCCATAACTATATGCATTAATTCTTCAGGTGTCATAGTGTTTATGAATTCTCCTTTTACTTGACCTTCTGCAACAACAGGTATTAAGTTTTTCATATTGACTGCCATTATCCTTTGTATTGCTTCATTTATTTTTTGGCTTTCTTCGAAAAGTCCATCTGAAAATACAGCTACTACAAAATTTGGGTTAGCTTCGAAAAAATCTAGCTGACTTTGGAAGACATTTATTAATCTCTGTTTAGCAGAATTATCACTACTACAAATCTTAGAAAGTCTGATATTCATACTTTCGGATAAGTAATTGAGCATTGCTATAATAATTTCTTCTTTGCTTTTAAAATGTCTATAAACAGCACTTTCAGAAAATTCCATTTCTTTAGCAATATTTTTTATAGTCAAACCACTAACCCCGCCTTGTGTCAATAGTTTACTTGAGGCTTCTATTATCTCTAACTGTCTTTCTGTTATTTCTTTCATTATCTTTCTATCACTAGTTTTCTTGTTTCTATTTCGTTTGAAGTTTCAATAGTCAGGAAATAAATACTTCCATTTACTAATCCTTTTATAGTTTTAGTATAACTATGTTTACCAATCGTTTGATCTTTTAAATAAATATCATCTATTAGCTTACCTTCTCCATCCGTAATGCTAATTCTAACATTATCATTATTTTTGAGTTCGTATTCGATATTTATTAGTTTCTTACTTGGGTTTGGATAAATATTAAACTTTAAATCGCTAATACTTGATTCATTAATTTCATCAACAGATGATTTTGTACTGGTGCTAATATAAACTTCGAATATCTGATTATTAGCTATACTTTGTGAACCATCATTAACCATAAATATATTAGGTGCTGTGCTACTTATCCCTCCGTATATATACCCTATTAATATATCATTGCCAGTAATCTCATCTAATTTGAACACCCCATTTTTATAATGTGATAGATTAAGATTTGGGATGAACTCTCCACCCGCACCTAGTAATGCTGGCATCTCCGAAGGCATTTTATATTCTGTCATATTTCCATTCTCATCTCTAGTTACTCTAGCTATAGTGTTTACAAATGGGACATTGTCATCTTGAACTAATGTTCCATTATTATCGTAAAACTGAGCTATACCACCAAAAAATATAGTGTGCATCATATTATCAGATTCGGAATATAATGGTAATACAGGGCAGTGATAATGATTATAATATTGTTTGAAATCGTTATTCACTTCATAATTATCATAACTAACATCGACACTATTTAAAAAAGGTAAATCCTCATCCTCTCTAAAAACCCCCGAGAACATTGTAACTCCTTCATCTCCATTTGGCATAATCTGTTCTACCGCGTTGTAATCTCTTCGGTGTAGATTGTCTTTGTCTGTGTGTGACGGCAAATGCTCTATAGTTAGAGCTTTTCCATCGTCATTAATATTAAATATTCGAATTGCGTCTGTATATTCTTGTGTGAATCCAGGTCCATGGTCGGGTCCCATAGGGTTATATCGACCTATGAATTTCTGCCCACCAAGTAAGTAATATCTATCACCTATTTTTGATAGATGCCCGCCTGTAACTTGGAATTTCTCATCTTCTATTTGTCTGAAATTATCAACTATACTTGTACCATTTATTATAGCTTCAATAGTTTCTTTTACATTAATTGCCGTTAAGTTGGCATAAGTAGTATGGTCGCCAGCTATTCCGCTATAGCCGTATCCACCTATACAATAGAGATAATTTCCTTCTTGGTAAAACTCCATATTAGTAGAACTTAATTGCTCACGAATACCCACAGGAAGGGAACTAAGATTTTTCGACCACTTTTGCTTATTAACGGGGTCTATTACTATAATCTGATTATTATTACCAGCCAAATCAAATGCAGCAAATGGTTGTCTTCTATGTAATCCGTCTAATCTACCACCAACTATCAACCATTTACCCTCATATTGAGCAAATGCAAAAGACTGAAGGCCACCTAATTCTTCGAATTCTATTGGCTCTACATTAACTACTATCTGAGATTCATTCGAATAGAGATTCAGGGATAAAAAGAATATTAGAATACTTATTAATATATTGTTTTTCATAGATCTATTTAAATTGTTTTCATTTTAAAAAAAGCGATTCCTAACCAAACTACAGAGGCTGTCATAGCTATAGCTCCGAGCAAGACAAAGATTGGAGATGCTCCCAAATAAATCTCTGCTAATATACCCAAAGGCATTAACAATCCAATGAGGGAAAGCCAAGAAATCATTTTTACACTTGCCAAATCATCTTTGAATCTTAGTAAGAGATATCCGACTAATATATTCAAAAAGGCAAATAGATTACCATGTACGTGAGCCAAACGACTCTCAAAGTGGATACCTAATCCGTAATTTGCAATCCATTCCTCTTTACCAGGTGCAAAGTCTCTGAGGTAAATCAGAAGAAAACCATAAGCCATAAATGCACCCATGGTCAAAAAGCCAATTGCTATATTTCTTTTCCCTTCCATATTCTCACCTTCCTTGTTTTTATATAAGTGAACACTCACTAACTTACAAAACGAAGATGTAAATTGCAAATTGTAAGTGATAGTAAAATTACTTTTTCAATTATTTCTGAAAGTACATTGGAGCTTGGAGCATTCTCTAACTACTCTCAAGAGGGTAAACTAATCAAAAGCTTTAAAGTTAGTGGAAATAGTACTGAAGTTTCTGTTTCAATCAGCAAAAATGAGCTACCGAAATTGTCCTTTATCCGCTTCACTCAGGGCGAAAGAGTTTATACACATAAGTTTGTGAGATAGTAAATACCAATTCTTCTTCTACATTGTTGAAACAACTCTGCTAGTATATTACATTTATTCTTATGTTTGTAACTATGCAAGAAGCTAATCCAAAGAATAGAATTGTATTCATAGACCTTATGCGTGCCTACGCTATCTTGATGATGGTGCAAGGGCATTTGGTTGATGCTTGTTTGGATCCGATTTTTCGTGATCCTAATAATATTATCTATTCTACGTGGAATTTTATGAGGGGTATGACCGCTCCTGTTTTTTTCTTCTCTTCGGGTATGATATTTACTTATCTTCTAATGAAAGAAGAGCATAAATCTGGTAAAGGATTTAAAAATGCTAGAGTCAAGAAGGGATTGCTAAGGTTTACTTCCCTTATTTTTATTGGCTATTTGCTCCATTTTAATTTCTGGATTATCTGGGATTTATTAGATGGTTCCTTAGACAAATCGTATCATAGTATGCTTATAGTTGATGTCTTGCATATAATAGGTACGGCCATATTGCTAATAGTGCTCACGTATCTATTAGCTACATATACTAGAATCAAAGTTTATGCTCTTATGTTGATTGGAGCTTTAGCTACTTTCTATTATTATCCAGATATTGAGCCATTTGACTTTTCATATTTACCCGAATTTTTATCTAACTATGTTGCTAAAGGTAAACACTTTAGTTTCACTATAGTACCTTGGGTGGGATATTCGTTATTTGGAAGTGTGTTGGGTATATTCGTTTGGACTAGACCTAAGTCAATCAACTCGTATATACTTGCATTTATATTTTTAGTAACTGGATATCTACTTCATTTCTATTCTACAGATATGCTTATAGATTTATATGAGTTCACAGGATGGATTAATTTCAAACACTTAGCTTATAATAATTTCTTGTTCTACCGTTTGGGACATGTGTTTATAGTTGTTTCTATATTTATGGTAATAAACAATATATTCAAAAATATACCGAAGATAATACCTAAGATTGGTTCTGAAACATTGACTATTTATATAGTTCACGCTTTCGTTATATATGGATCAATTTTTCAGTTCGGGATCGCTCAAAACTTTGGCAAAGCATTGACCCCGTGGGAATGCTTTGCCTTAGCTTTGACGCTTGAGATTTTCTTTGTTGCATTGGTTTATTACATTAAACCAATAAGAACATTTTTAAGTGAGGTTGGTTACAAACTAAAAATTATAGCTAAACCCAAGACCTAGTGTTTGCTTTACTTGCAATCTACGACCAACTCCATCTGTTACTTCTACTCCATCAACTTCCTTGAATAAAGGAACTAATATATCGTGATCATAAATCAAATGAGCAAACATATTTACTGTTATATATTTGTTTACAGTAAGGTTAAGAGAGTTTTCCCAGTTCACATCAATATTAGATCTATTGTCAGCATTCGGATCAGTGTAGTTGTTGAATAAATCTAACTTAGATTTAAAAGTAATATTTTCCATTACTTCTTTTTTGAAATCTAACGTTGCATAAGCACCAAACTCCATACGAATCTTTTCGCCAGGAGTAACACCATAAGCTCCTTGATCTGAAAGTATATCATCATTGACTATCGTCATCTTACCAGTAGCAGGTGATAGATAGAAAGAGAAGTCTGCATTTGGTTTGTAAGTCATACCGGCAGATAATATCACATAAGCAGGTGCTAAGAAGTTAGACACTTCTACTGTGTCATTAGGGTAATTATATCCTTCCACGAATTGAGATTTGAAATTGAATTTACCTGAGTAATACAAATCTGTTGCAGCTATATGATTGAAATTTGATAGTATATCAATCTTATCTTCATTCTTACGAGTTCCGTATTCATCAGTATTGATTAGACCATAACCGAAATCAAATACGTTTTCCCAAATAGTAAGTGAGTCATCATAAGTAATACTATAGTTCAGCAATGCAGTACCAGAAACGGAGTTATTACCACCCTGTGCCCAGTTAGTGAATGACGCTTGATTAACTAATAGTTGAGCGTTTCCTTTAGTTAACCAATAATTGGTAGTGTCAACTTGCGCAAATGACATTGAGCTTGTAAAAAGCAAAAGTGAGAGAGTTATTAAGACTTTTCTCATTTATTAGTTCCTTGAAATTTAACAAAGAACAAATTTATGAAAATTTATTTATAAAGATATTAAACGAGAAAGAGATAACTATAAAATCGGTATTACTACTTAGCGAACCACAATAAACGATTCTTCCTCAACTGTCTTTCCACCATTTTCTAAAACTAGGTTGTACTTACCGCTGGATAGGTCAGATATATTAAGAACATGTGTGAATTCAGATTCCTTTACCAAATTACCTTGCAAGTCATATATTCTAATCACATCGAAAGCTTCGTCTGTGTTTAGTACTATCTGGTCACTTGCTGGATTGGGTGATATTAGCGGAATTTCGGGTAAGTATTCTATGCTAGTAGTAGTGAATAGAGCTGAGATTTTTTCCCATAACTTAGTATCATAAGAAGAAACTGCAAAATTACTATCACCTGCGTCATCACCTACTCGCACAACTACCATATTCATCGATGGTACGATATATATTTTTTGGTCATTTTTACCCAGTGCTGCGTACATATCCATAGGTGCTGTTGGAGTTAATGGTCCATTGAGTACTAAGTCAAAACCTGGTAACTTATATTTGTCCTTACCATTGAGCCACCAAAGATAGCCATAAGATAAGTTCATCTCTTGAGAAGTATTAATCATATCATTATAGTATTCGGGATCTAGCTGAAAGTCATCGCCCCACTTACCACCAGCAGCGATGAATGAGCCGAACCGAGCCATATCTCTTGTTTTACCCCAGCGAACATAATCTATCCAGAGCCCACCCATTCCTATCTTGTTGCCTATTAGCTGACTAGTTATTTGGTTTATTCGTTTGTCGTAAGCTGAGTCAAGTACATCGAGCAATAATCGGTAAGGTGCATTGTGATAGTACCAATGAGTACCTGCTTCATTTAGAAAAGTAAGGCATTCTGGTGTCATACAATCAGAATCAACTCCCTTGTAGTTTAACCCTGTGGACATTGTAAGATTGTGCTTAATTTTAATCTCACGTTCTTTTTCCAATTCCATACTAGTCCAACCATCGCCCAAATAATCAGAAGTGGGGTCATTTATATCGAGCATTCCTTCCTGCTGAGCTATACCTATCATAGCTGCAGTCAGAGTCTTGCCTGCCGATGCCCAATACCAGAATTTATCTTTGTCATGATCGTTGAAATATTCTTCTATTACTATCTTTCCATTAACCAAGATTATAAATCCTTTACTATTTGTAGTGTCAAGGAAGGTGATCAACTCGTTTACTTTTGGTGGACTCCAGCCCAATTCAGAAATAGGTGTAGCCACCCAATCATCAGAGTCAATTGGTGGGAAATAATAGTCACCTGCCGAAGCAGTAGTCAATGCTAGTAAAAATAGTAAAAGTGTTTTCATAATTGTGTGACATTTAATTTATTCAATGGTTTAATATAGGTAGAAAAAAACAAACATAAAATTTAAATCTTCGTATATTAAATTACTATACACTTATTATCTTACAATCTGTTGCAAAGAATAGTTATAATAATTTCATTAGTCGCATTGAGTTTGTTCCTACAAGCTTGTCCGTCAGCTATAGTGAAAAACTTGGAAGAGCGAGAAGCTATAATGGATAGTTTGAAAGCATTAATCCCTATGCAATCTATATTGAGCGATGAAAACTGGAAGCAATACCAAGTGAGATTTGGAGCTGTCTTATATATTGGTGGTATTTTTAGGTTGTTTTAATCAAATAGTTCAGACATTGATTCCATCCAAAAAAGAACATTAACCTTAACTATATATATTTATATATTATTCTTAACTTTGATATTTGCTAGTTTACAAAAATTTAGATTTTACTCGCTCGTCTGTAGCGGGGAAAGTTTTATTTTTTAAGGAGATAAATAGAATGGAAAAGAAACAACCACTACGCGGTAGTAGTGATAAACTGAAAGATTTATATAATACGTATGTTAAAAATGATGAAAGAGAGATAGATATCAAAACTGAAGAAGATGAATTGACTGAAGAGCAAATAAATGAGTTAGATGCTGAAACCTCTGCCTCAGAAGAGTTAGAGGAAGACGAGCTAGAGTTTAGAGTTGATGATTTAGAAAACCAAGTTGAGTCGCTTAAAGATCAGCTACTTCGCAAAACAGCGGAAATGGAAAATCTAAGACGAAGAACTCAAAAAGAAAAAGAAGAACTTGTTAAATATGCTAACGAAAGACTAATTGTAAATCTGATTGATATACCTGATGATCTTTCCAATGCACTACAGGCCGCTAAACAAGAAAATAGTAGCAAAGAATCTGTAGTTCAGGGTATAGAGATGATTCATAATAAAGCATTCAGACTTTTTGAAAATGCTGGTTTGCAACCCATGATTGTAGAAACGGGTGCTGAATTTGACGTAGATTATCACGAAGCTCTTATGCAACAACCTTCGGAAGAAATCCCTGAAGGTCATATAATAGCTGTAGTTCAATCTGGATATTTATTGAATGATAAAGTAATTCGTCATGCTAAAGTTGTAACATCATCTGGTTCTGCAGAATAAAAAATAAGTGAGAAAATGAGCGAAAAAAGAGACTATTACGAAGTACTAGAAGTTACAAAATCTGCGGATAAAACTGAGATTAAGTCTGCCTATAGAAGGTTGGCTATACAGTATCATCCAGATAAGAATCCGGACAATCCTGAAGCAGAAGAGAAATTCAAAGAAGCATCAGAGGCTTATGATGTATTGTCAAACGATGAGAAACGGGCTAGATATGACCGATTCGGGCACCAGGGTATGCGTGGAGCTGGTGGCGGACAACCTGGTTTCTCCAATGTAGAGGATATATTCTCTAATTTTGGTGATATTTTCGGTGGATCTATATTCGAAGATTTATTCGGTGGTGGTAGCGGACAAAGAGGCCAAGGCAGAAGAAGAGATGAACGAGGAGCAGATTTAAAGATAAAAATGCCACTAACTCTAGAAGAAATAGCTACAGGTACTGAAAAAACTATAAGGGTTAAAAAATATAGCTCTTGTAGTGATTGCTCAGGTAGTGGTGCCAAAGGTGGTAGTAGTGGGTACAATACTTGTCAAACTTGCCAAGGGCAAGGACAGGTAAAACAGGTTAGCCGTTCTATGTTTGGTCAGTTTGTAAATATACAAGCTTGCCCTAATTGCCAGGGAAGCGGCCAAATGATAAAAGATACTTGTAATACTTGCGAAGGAGAGGGTAGAGTTAGAGATGAAGAGAAAATCTCTGTAGAAATACCAGCTGGAGTAGAGGAAGGTAACTATTTGACTGTTGCTAGAAAAGGACATGCCGGCCGTAGAGGTGGTTCCCACGGTGACCTAATAGTTATTATCGAAGAAAAAGAACATAAGTATCTAACTCGTGATGGTGATAATGTAATCTATAAGTTGAAGATTAGTTTCCCAGATGCTGCTCTTGGTGTAAGAGTAGAAGTACCTACGCTATACGGTACGGAAAACGTTGATATCAAATCAGGGATTCAACCTGGTGAGACTGTTGTTCTTAAAAATAAGGGTTTACCTAGACTTAACTCTTACAGAAAAGGTGAACAAATAATAATTGCTGATATCTATGTACCTAAAAAAGTTTCTGGTGATGAAAAATCTCTCTTGAAAAAGTTAAAAGAAAGTGATAATTTTAAGCCAAATAATGATGGCAAAGGCTTTTTTGAAAAAGTAAAAGGTGCATTCTTCTAAATCATGAACTTAGCTAAGTATATAGCAAAAATACAGACTGTCTTCGGAGCATCGAGATTCGAAGTTGTTTTTGCATCGCTTATACTGGCAGGACTGACAATTGGTCAGTTCGTAAATTTAGAAAAAAGAGAAGATCTAACTGAGCTGACGCGAGAACTAGAAGCATATAATTCAGCTATGCAAACCACATTTATCGGAATAGATAATGAAGGAAATGTAAATGAAGAACTAGCTCTAGCAGATACCGTTATAAAAAAGAAGAGCAAGTTCCCAGAGAAGAAAAAGGAAGAGAAAATAGTTGGTAAAATTAATATCAACAAAGCATCGAAAGTGCAATTGATGAAGCTAAAGGGAATAGGGGAGAAAACGGCTCAAAAAATAATAGATTATAGAGCTAAAACACCATTCGAAACTATAGAAGATATACAGAAAGTGAAAGGCATAGGGCCTAAAAAATTTGAAAGTATGAAAGAACATATAACTGTTTAACAAGGAAATAATATGAAAAAGACTGGTTTTTATAATCAACACAAAGAATTGAACGCTAAAATGGTTAGCTTCGCTGGATTCGAAATGCCTATACAATATCCTAAAGGTATTATACACGAGCATAAGTTGGTGAGAAATTCTGTAGGTGTATTTGATGTCACTCACATGGGTGAATTCTTTGTACAAGGGCCAGAAGCACTAGATTTAGTTCAAAAACTAATCACAAATGATGCTTCTAAATTAGAAATCGGTCAAGTATTATACACAGCTATGTGCTACGAAGATGGCGGAATAGTAGATGATTTGTTAACATACAAGATTGCTGAAGACCACTACTTACTTGTTGTTAATGGCTCGAATGTAGATAAAGATTATGCATGGGTAGAGAAAAACGCTGCAGGTTTCGATTGTGAAATCAGAAATGAGTCAGATGAGTATTTGCTACTAGCTGTTCAAGGACCAAAATCAAAAGAGACAATCAAGAAATTGACTGATTGCAATCTTGACGATATGGAGTTCTATCGTTTCGCTTATGACCAAACATTGGCAGGTGTACCTGCTATAGTGTCTAGAACTGGTTACACAGGTGAACTGGGATATGAGCTATATTTCAAAGGTGGCGAGGCAGAGGCTAAGAAAGTTTGGGACGCACTAATGGAAGCTGGTGCTGAGTTCGGAATAGAGGCCGTTGGCCTTGGCTGCCGTGATACTCTTAGATTAGAGAAAGGATATGCACTATATGGCAATGATATAACGCAAGACACTAATCCTATAGAAGCAGGTCTTGGTTGGATAACTAAACTTGCTAAAGATGATTTCAATGGTAAATCTGTATTGGAAAAAGTAAAAGCTGATAATCCTGACCGCCGTTTAGTTGGATTCGAAGTAACTGCCGATAGATTTATTGCTCGTCAAGGGTATAAGATATTCAAAGGTGAAGAAGAAATCGGTTTCGTAACAAGCGGTAACCTATCTCCATCATTAGATAAACCAATCGGTATGGGATATGTGAAATGGGACTACAAAGACCCAGAAACAGAAATTGAAATAGAAGCTAGAGGCAAGAGATTCCCAGCTACAGTGAAGAAGATGCCTTTGATTTAAGCAATAGCTTACAAAAAAGATAAGATTAATGAATCCGAAATTCAGTTAGAAGTTCGGATTTTTTTTGTGATATGAGCTTTGTATAGTATATTGAAATTATATTATTAGGGAGAATAATTTATGAGTCTTGAAGATATTCTAAAAAGTCTAGTCGGACTTAAACTTATAGGAAGCTCTAGGGCAGCAAATATGGAGTGTTTTAAATTTGGTGAACTTACTAAAGTGGGTAAGAATATTTATGGTAAATATGCTTTACATATACAATGCCCTTGGAGAATTGTAAATTCTAAAAAAATATTAATTGCGAGTGATGATTTATTCGAACAACCAGGGAACCTCACCGAGTATGACCCTGATTTTGAATGGGATATGCCAAATGGAAATGATAGAGACCAGAAACTAAAGCTGTTTTTTGAAGAGAATACTCCAAAAGTAAAAAAAACATATTTGTCTAAGTTTGGTGATTTAATTATTACTTTCGAAAATGAAATAGAATTAAGTCTATTCCCTTCATTATCTAAACAAAGTGAATACTCCGAATATTGGAGAATTTTTGATTCTAAAAAAGAAGATTCTAAACACTTCGTTTATTCAGCAATTGGTTTAGAAATCGAATAAAGAAACTAATAAGTAGCATATAACACAGGAGCAATACATGAAACACGAATGGAGAAAAGCAGAGAAGTCAATTTACATACCCAAATCTAAACCTGAAGTAATTGATGTTCCTGTATATAAGTTTATCACAATAAGTGGTGCTGGGAATCCGAATAGTGAGCCATTTGCAGAATGTATAGGTGCATTGTATAGTATGGCTTATGCTATAAAAATGAATTTAAAAAAAGAGCTTGATAAGCCGAAAGATTATACCGATTGGACTGTTTACCCCCTTGAGGGAGTTTGGGATATAACAGAAGAAGCAAGAAAGAACTTCACAGGTAGAATAAACAAAGATGACTTAGTCTTCGACTTGATGATTCGCCAACCAAATTTTGTAACTGAACAATTCTTCAATAAAATGTTAGAGCTAACAAAGAAGAAAAAACCAAATGAACTACTAGACAAAATTCAATTCAAAAGAATAAAAGAAGGTCGATGTATACAAATGATTCACATCGGCAGTTACGATGATGAACCAGCTAGTTTTCAGATGATGGAAGAGTTTGCCGATAGCCAAAATCTCAATAGAAAATCAAAGATACATCGTGAAATATACTTGTCTGACTTTAGAAAAGTAGCGAAAGAGAAGTTGAAAACAGTTCTACGGTTCCAGTTAGATGACTAGTTAATCTGTCAATTTGGATATTTCCAATCAACAATAAGTACATTTTTAGCCAATTTAGAACTAGACTAAATATTGATGATAAATTAATAATTGTTTAAATTGTTTTATAATCATCATTATTACATAAGTTACAGAGTCGTCATCTAATTAGTTGGTTTTGTGGCACGGTTATTTAATGCTTTATTTGTTGGAAAACTTTGTAAAGAACTAATGTATAGATATATTATTTCCGATAAAGTAATTACAAACAAAAAAAATAATTGGAATTCTAATGGTTGACGATTTAGAAACACAAGACGTAAAAGACGAAAAAGACAAGAAAGAGAAAAAAGGTTCACCACTCAAAATGATTTTGTTGATTGTGGGTATCCTCGTGGTCAATGCTATTGTAGTAATTGGTGTTGTTAAGTTCTTCTTCGCAGATGCTGGGCACGATGAGCATCCAGAAGAAGCGAAGGCAGAGCAGTTAGGACATAGTGAAAAAGATGAATTCGCAGAGTTCAAAAACCCCGAAGAAACTTTTTTCGAAACTGAAAACCAAAGAAAAATATTGAGTACAGGTCGTATAACTACTAATCCGGCTAACTCCATTAAGAAATTTATAATCGTAAATCTGGGTTTAGAATATAGAATAAAACCTGATTTGCCGGTTGAAGAATTTGATATGGAAAAACCACTAATGCAAAAGTTAGTGATTCGTCTGAAAGCTAAAATCACAGATCGTATTGGTAGTATGAGAGTTGAAGAATTAGTACGTCAAAGATCAGAGCTTACTGCTATATTCAAAGAAGATTTGCAAGAGTTATTTAACGAAAATCAGATGTTCTTGCGCGAAGTATATCTAAATGAATTTTTGATACAATAATAAAAGACTTATGTCACAATCGTTAACACAAAAAGAGATAGATAGACTGCTGAATGATATGTCATCTGGAGCTCTGAGCATAGACCAAATATTGGAAGGTGCTAAGAGAAAATCCGAAGTGATGAACTATGATTTCAGAAGACCTAATAGAATATCCAAGAATCAAATACGATTCTTGCAGAATATTCATGAGACATTCTCCGAAGTGTTTGGCTATTATCTAGTATCAAAATTACAGACAATAGTATCAGTTGATCTGACGGCTGTAGATCAATTGTTTTATTCTGAGTTCATACTGTCAGTTAACTCACCTGGATGTTTGTATATCTTTGATATAGATGGTACTGAGGGGTCAGGTATTTTAGAGGTTAGTCCTAATTTAGCACTTAACCTTGTAGAAAGAATGTTGGGTGGCAACGCAGAAACTCAACAAAAACCGAGATCTATTACTCCTATAGAACAAGCAGTATTACGTAATCTGATAGAGCATTTATTCTCTGACATAAGTAATGCGTGGGATGTAGTCGGAGGGATGAAGTTCAAACTTAACCGTATGGAATCAGAAGCCGATTTTGTACAGATAGCTCCATCTTCTGAGATAGTTATAGTTCTCTCGTTCGATGTACACATAGGACAAAATTCGTATTCTATGACCTTGTGTTACCCTACTTTTTCGTTAGAAGATAAACTCAATAAGTTAAACGTTCAGACTATGGCAAGTAGCTCTATCGGCTCTAACAAAGCGAAGAGTGCGAATGCCGCAGATAATATCAAAAAACAGATGGAGAAGACATTTCTCCCTGTTTCTGTAGAGTTAGGGCAGTCAACTATCACAGTATCAGACTTACTCAAGCTAGAAGTTGGTGATTTGCTGATGAGCACGAGAAGAATAAATGAAGATATAGAAATATCAATTTCAGGTCAGAAGAAATTGACTGGTAAAATTGGAAACGTAGAAGGAAAAAAAGCCGTTAAAGTAACGGGAAAAATTAAAAATGAAGACATTATAGATCCAAATGTTTATTATTACGAGGAGAGTTAGACATGGCTATGTCACAAGATGAAATAGATGAGCTAATGAAAAGTGGTGAAATCGAGGAAGAGAAATCTCCCGAAGATGAATTACTAGAAGACTCAGCTCCTGTTGAAGATGAAAAACCAACAGAAAAGAGTCAGGATTATACAACCTTAGATCCCAAACTAGAACTGCTCTACGATTTATCTCTACCAGTTTCTATTGAACTAGGAAGAACTAATATGTTAATCAGAGATATATTGAAACTTGGTCGCGGTTCAGTTATAGAATTCGACAAATTAGTAAGTGAGCCAGTAGATATATTGGTAAATGGCAAGAAAGTTGCTGCTGGTGAAGTAGTAGTTGTAGATAAGCACTTTGGTATCCGTATAACTACATTAGTTGATCCATCAGAAAGAATCAAAGGTATTAAAAAGTAATGTTCGATTCGCAGTTATATTCATCGTTTTTTACTCTTATGGGTATAGTAGCATTCCTCGGTGTACTATATCTGTTCGTGAAGCGATATGCCAAATCTAAAACTGCGCTTAAAGGTATGAATATCAAGATACACGAACGAGTAGCTGTGTTTCCCAAAGGACACTTAATAATCACTGAAATTGCTGGTAAATACTACCTACTGGGTGCCACTGAGCAAAGTATAAATATATTGAAAGAGCTAGATATAGATGAAGTGCCTGATGAAACACAAAAACTGAATATATCTGCTATCAAAGATCCAGAAGATTTGTCATTCAAATCATTCATCAAATCTACTATAAAGTCGAAAAATATCAACTAGAGCCCAACTAGCAATAGAACTTCAACTACACTAAAGTAATAAATCCCATTGTAATATTTCTTTTTATTCCTTATTATTATAGTCAAAGGATTATGAAAATAGGAATTAAGTTATGTGTTGCAACTCATATATGGCATTAAATGAGACAATTCCCCTCTAGAGGGGTGGACTGCGGAGCAGGTGTCTAGTCCTAAAAAAGGTTGACACATTTTAGGAGTTAGAGATGTCAAAGATGCAGAAATTCATTAAATTGAATGGTCGTAGATACTATACAGAAAGTTTTAAAAAGCATGTTGTAAAAGAAGTCG